>Ga0209087_1000442_pt1 | contig 26383 bp, 46 predicted proteins | sample S_130805_EF_Meta_FD_187321 | JGI IMG/M metagenome (GOLD analysis project Ga0209087, IMG submission 187321) | Freshwater microbial communities from Lake Simoncouche, Canada to study carbon cycling - S_130805_EF_MetaG (SPAdes) (version 2) | ecosystem: Environmental > Aquatic > Freshwater > Lake ... | reverse complement strand
TCAGTCTCATATATTGGAACAGATAAAGGTATATCTGTTTTATCATAGACCTCAAATGTATCTACTCCTCCAGGTGAGCAAGAGTATTCCATTTCCAGGATTTCTAGACTTGGCTCGTATGTCATTTTAATCTATCTTTCATATCTATAACATCTTTATCTGTTTTAGCAAATGCTATGTCATATGTGAGGCCATACAATTCTCCATATGTTTCAAGAACGCCTTCCCAATATCTGCGTTCCATTGAATCCATTGCTTCTTCGGATTCTTCTTCTGCTTCTACTGCTAGTTCTAACTGTTGTTCAGCCTCTAGCATTAGGACCTTTAGTTCCCCGTGCATTATGTCAGCCCCGTCCATTCCGAGGTTTACCATACGTTGCAAATGGGGCGGGAGCCCAATATCTTCTCTCTTCATCATTCATATATCCTTTCGTTAGTAGAGTTATTCATTATATCAGTAGCCACTGACAATAAATGTTCGGTTGCCATAATTTGTCCCTGGATATTAATCTTAGATTGAACATTGTAATCACCCTCTAAGTCCTGGTTAAGACTAATTAGATGTATCTTCATATACTCTAGGAACTTACTAGATCTAGTTTGTGTAGTCAAAGTAACCCTCCGCCCACAGACCTTGCAAGAAACTAACAGCGTCTTCCAAGTCTTTCCTCAAAGGCTCCTTATCCATTAAATCGGACGGGTACCTAAGATAAAAAAGCTTTGAATCGTGTATAGCATTAATCATTCTATTTAGATCGGATTCAGTATATCCTAACATAGGTATCCCTCATCTCCCTCTTTTAGTTCATAGAATTTATTAAACTCATCTTGTATGAATTTATCTCCTGACATTTCTGCAAATTGTTTATCTGCATAGTACTGGCCCTCATCTAGATTATTATTAATCCAGTCCTCTAGTAATTGTTCTGCTATATCTTGGTAGACAGCGTCAATTACCATTTGATTTACATCTTCTAAGAAACTAGCCATTTAGCGCTTCCTCCTGTGTGTAGGTTTTCAAAGGTAATAATACACTATGGGTCTGACATTCTGCCATAGCCTTTTCATCCTGCCAAGAGCCCTCATTACATTCTGAGCAGAATTCACCGCAGTCATCTTCACAATAACTCAATGTATCAAAAGACTGGCAAGCATAACAACGGTTTTCCCATTCAGCCAATTCTTTTACTTCACCACGGACAATCTCATATTCCCCACCCCAACCTGTTTCTTCTTCATACTCTAATGTGAGTAGGCAGTTAGGAACAAGATTACTTAGTTTAGTTAAGATAGTTACAGCAGGTGACCAAGCAGTCTCATATTTATAGACAACCCAGTTGTCATCACCTTCTGATTTATATTCAAGCAATTCTGTATTTGGATATTCATCTTCGTCACGGACGGCTACATCCCATTTAGTTCCCCAGTTGGAGTTATTCCACGAATACCAATCCTTCTGAGTCTTAGCAAACTCAACAGATTTGCGGAACCAATCAGGGTCATTCTGAATATCTATACCACCACGATTAGGTTGGCAGGCATATTCCTCATCAGTAATTCCGTCATCCTTATATGAGTGGATATTGTTAAAAGAAAAAACGGGATTAGAATAAGACACCTGAGTAATCTTAGTAGGAAACCCCATAGTAGAAATATCACCCATACCGAATGTCTCTTGTGCTAATGTAAAAGGTTTATTTAATCTATCTTTAATCATATCTACCTCAGACTTAGGTCCTTGGATAGTTAATGTGTTGTAACACCAATTTGGCATTTTATATCCTTTCGTTGATATGTTCCAATTATACAATGGACCACTGACATTTGGGAAGAGAATATCGTGTGATACACACCACATTTTCCAAGCTATGTGGTCAAGATCACAAATTTTCAGGAGTTTTTGAATTGACGTCGTAAAAGAGATATGATACCCTCATGTCTTTTGCGGGCAAAAAAATCCCCCTAGGATCAGAGTTGAAGCTGACTAGGGGGTATGAATATGGCTGCTGATTTCCAACGAAAGAAATAAACCGCTTTACTTAGCGCCTGGCCCGCAGACTAGTTAGACGCACCACTTCATTTCTGTATTAAAACCAGGACCAAGGTCCTAGATTAATTATACCATACTTAGTTGACTACAATATTTAGCAACAAATGCCTCAAGGCTTGTACTGAATACTACAGTCTGCAGGTCTTCTTCCATTAATGTGAAAGTTTTATTCTTCCAATCAATAATAGGGACCTTGTGCTCATTGTCTGCCAATTGATTAACGCTAATGCCCCAGCCTGTTTCGCTAGCCCATTCGTCACCAATCATTTGACTGATAGTAATACGTGTTGCATATGCCTCGTCATTCCAACGTGGATGTGCAATCTGCACGGCGTCCGCTAAGTTCTCTAGCATTCGGTGCCCCGCCCAGTGACCGTATAGAAATACAATATTTTCCTTGGAATCTCTGAATCCAAAGTTTGCTCTATCTCCCATTTTATTCCGCCTTTGTTAGTTGTTGTTCTTGCTCGTAGTTAAGCAATTGTATCATTTCTTGGGCCCAGTCCACAAGTACCTCGCCTTGTGAATTCTTGTGATGTCCGCAGAAATAAAGAGACATCTCATCTTTCTTTGCTTCCCACATAGCCTGAGCTGCACATTGATCACACTTAAGCCATTCAGACATCATAGGTTTCCACCTTCGATCATCTCAGCAAGACGGTCAAGAATCCAAGAGTCGATGTCAGCAATGTCAATCTCTGCTAACTTCTCCATTAGTTCCTCACGAGCAAACTTATACCCGTCTTCAAAACCATCTTTATAATCTGACATTATCTCTCCTTGTATCCTGTCGATTCCCTATCTGACCAGTAAGACTCTTTCAAGTTATACTTATCACGGATGCGACTTACTTTCTCAATACTACCAGTTCCAACATTGAATGTCAATGGTGGCATAAATTCTGGGTCAAGCCCAATAATTTGTGCATCCCAATAAGCCATCTCAAGAGATAGCCTATCGGGAGCAGTCAACTCAAAATACATTATGCTTCCCTTACGTGGCAAACTTCGGTGTCATCAATTTGGATGTTACCGTTATTTGAATCAGCATAAAGAGCATCTGTGACTTCTGAATCAAGGTCCAATTCATAATCTGAATCTAAGATATTGTATGTGTATGTTCCGCTAACTTCAAGAGTTGCGGTGAATAGAACTTCTCTTACAAGTTCAATGCTTAGCGCTTCAGCAATTGCACGAAGTGTATCCTTGTCATCTGAATCTTCATATGCCTCAGTGATAATATCTTTGACTGTATTAATCTTGTCTTGGTAGACACCATTTTGCTTCTGTGCCTGACGTGCATTGTGTAGGTCCCATTCAATTGATGTGACCTTGTCAGTTGCATATTCTGCATCTGAATAACCACGGATTACTTTGTAGGTAACCAATAGGTTAGGGTTATATGTATCGGGAACTGTTACTGCTGATGTTGATTCTTCCATTGTTTCCTCTTTCGTTAGGGGTGTATCTGTATAAGGTATTGTAGCATCTTCCACTGACAATAATGTGCAATCGGTCCCACATCTGCATGTGAGGTCCATCACACCTGCTGGCCATCCATAGCCATCTTTAAATGTATATTCAATTAATGCATCACAATCGCTTGTGCACACCCAGGTATACTTCTGATACTTTGTCATGTCGAGAATTATACACGCACCCACTGACATTTACAATAGCTTTCAGGGTATTTTTTATGATCGTCGTATGATAAACATCACACCCTCAATACTGGGGGCCTGGCGATCCCAACGAGACTTGAACTCGCAACCTCTACCGTGACAGGGTAGCGCTCTAACCAATTGAGCTATGAGATCAAAAAAATATTGAGCAGTTTTAAATCTTGCTCAGGATTTTTATTTATTTTTTTTTAGAAAGTTGCAACCATACGATACAACTTATTTTTTTCTGCGGTTAGAACTGGGTCAAACCCTGATGCACCCGCCATAAGTGTTTCGCCATTGCCACGACCTGAACGATAATAATCAAGACGCTCAGTTAGTGCATTGAACGCACCCCACTTAGTTCCCTTGATGTTAGCGTTAGTTGGTGAGTTATGGTAAAGGTCATCAATTAGAACAACCTTATTTTCCCACTTTTTGATTGCACCCTTAGCATCTTTTTCAGGCTTAGGATAGATTGTCTGAATCAACTTAGAGAATTCAGCATCGGTAATTGCTTGTGAGTAAAGTGCTTTTGCTTGAACTTCAAATTCATCAAAGTATCCAAGAGCAAGCCCAAGAGTTTCACGAGCAACCTGAATGCGACCTTCAACAGATTGTGTGTGACGAATCTTGAATGATTGCTTAGCATTACGCATCGCAAGATTCAAAGTGTTTTGGCATACTACACGAACAGGTGTAACGGCTGCTTGAACAGCAACAGAACCATCGTGTGATGTCCATACGATAAGATAAAGTTTTGTCTCATCGTTAGCGCCTTGTGGGTCAAGAACCATTGTGCGTGGAATGTCCACAGTTCCGAAAACAACTTTACCCTTTTTCAATGAGCCAGCGGATTCCCAACGGCAATCAGCATTGGCATCGTGAATTGCATCAGCGAATGCAAATAGTTCTTCATTCTGCACAGGCTTGTAACGCTTGCCGACAGTTGCAAGAACATCAATGCCCTTGTTGAATGGGTTGTCACGAATGACAAGAGATGCCTGAGATACATCATTCCAAGATTCTGAAATGTGGTCAGTCAATGGTGATAAGCGAACATTCCAATTAGACAGTTTTGCTTCTTCAAGCATTAGGCTAGTTGTAACTTCCTCATCTTTTGTAAAGATGCGATTTGCTAGATTGTGCCAAGCAGGAGCACCACGAAGAGCAAAAGCAACTTCGCCGTTTTCCATTTCTAGATTATGAGCCATTTTTATTTCCTTTCGTTTGATTAGTCATAAGTATAACATCTGCCACTGACATTGTCTAGATTAGATAGTCATTTGTCCGAATTGTTACCTGTGATCATTCTCACAAACTTTCAGGAGTTATCCACAGGTGCTCGTAACGCTGTGGATAACCCCTCAAAAGCGGGGGCCGAGCTGGGGATTAACTCCCCAACTCAATTCCTGTTGCGCTTTTAATTAAGTTTTTATTAAACTCAACTGTTTCTTCATCAAGAAACATTGCAGTTGTTTTTTTCTTCTTTACATTATCAAAAACATAAGCATTTATTTTTCCGCTAAAGTTTTTAATATTACTGAATACTAATTCAGTTAGATATTCTTTATCAACACCTTGATCCGAATAAATCGTGATGTCGTTTGATTTGTTTGCGTCGTAGATTTCTACTCTGAAACGATTTGCCATTGTATTACCTTTGTTAGTAGTTGTCCCCGAAGGGAGAGCAGTTTGGCAACTTACTCAGGTTGTTTGGGTTTAGGTGTCTAGACTTTGTGTGCTAACCCCCCAAAACCTATTTAGAGATACTTAGCAATCTGCTTCATTGTGGAAGCATTTACTGTTTCCTCATCTGTCATTTTGAGAATTGTGAGAGCATTTGTAATGTCCTCTTTCATCTCACGATACTGGTGCTGATGGATAACCTCAAAATCCTTTTCAGGTTCAGCAGGGAAGTTTCCTTCCTTTGTGATGATGTCAAAATCAACATTGAGAGTGTTATTCCATTGACGATAGTTTGTGCGAAGGTTCTCAGCCTTTGAGAAGTTAGCAATAGCCCACTTAGCAATTTCCTTGCGCCACGCTTCTTGCGCTTTGCCGAACTTTGCTTCCTTTGCGGTCTGTGTGTTGTAATCGTTTTCTAGCGTTGCTAGACGAGCCTCTAGTGCCTTGATTACTTTGGTCGTTGCGACCTTTACTGTGATTTGTCTGCTCATTTATTTATTACCTTTCGTTGGTTGGTTGGTTGATTAGTATAGCAGGGGGGTCTGACATTTCCACCCGAAGGTGGAGAGTTCTTACTTACGACATTGGATTAGATACTCTCTAAACTGTCCCTGTTTCGTTTTAGGTATTAGCCTAAAAGTGTTTTAGCAGATACTGAAGTCCAGCGAGTTTCCTTGCTAGGTAGTTCCAGTAGCACACGCACCGAGCCAGATGCCTGTGGGTGTATCTCTTTGATAACACCTGTTCTCTTTGACTTTAGGGTGGTGAATAAATCGCCAACCTGATAGAGTTTTCCTTCTATTGTCATTTTGCCTCTTTTCTTTGTTAGTGGATAGTATAGCATTGGGGTCTGACATTTGTCTAGCCCTATCTCAGTATTTGAGAAAGTTATTGTGTGACCTTAGTCACTTTCTTGTAGCCAAGCGTGTAAGTGATGCTGTTCTACTATTGCGTGTGCGGGTGCAAACTTATCTCCTCGATAAGATACGCCTTCAGGCATTTCGATCAATTTATCATACTCATCTGCCCAGTATGCGTCAATAGCCTCGATGCAAGGTTGCACCATAGAAAGTGGAACGGGCGGGTAATGATTACCTTGTAAGTGCATAGCAATACCTTGTTCTAAATCTAATTCTGCAAAATCTAACGCTGTTGTGTGTCCCATTAGTTATTCTCCTCATCTTCAAAATCTTTCTCGGACATTTCTTCATACTCTCCCGTTTCGTCGTTGTATTTTAGGTGAGTATAAATAATTACCTGTCCATAGTTATCTACATCGTCGGAAGCGTTGGGAGCAATCTTTGTTAGTTTAGTCATAAAATCGTAGTGGTTCATTAGTTACCTTCCTTGACAGTTATTTCAGCCCAAGTGTTATTATCATTAGCAAGTGGTAATACATTAGACATACCAATAGCGTGTAGTGTTGCTTCTTTGCACATCTTTGTAACTGAATAAGTATCAAGTGCAAGTATTGCAGGTAGTAAGTTAGCGGGAATTTTATCCAAGTCAATAATTGCCTCGAACTCAACTGTGTGTGGAACTTTCATTAGATTAGACATAGATTACCTTTCGTTGGTTGGATAAGAGTATTTTACCATTAGCCACTGACATTACATAATCCATTCTCGGCGTGTCGCAGCTTTTGTGATAATACTCACAATTCCAGGGGTTGTGGATAACTCTCGTAAGCCTGTGGATAACCCCATACATATAGGGGCCGAGCTAACAATTGTCAAATCGACACGCCGTTACCTATTCCAACGATTAGGCAAATCTTCCTGGCCATCATGATCATTATCAAATTTTGCACCATTCCACATGTATATAGCTAGCACAATTGGTGAGCACAAGAATGCGATTAATATAATTGCGATAGCAGATCCGAGAATGTCATACATTATTTTTTACTCGCAGAAAATCTAATATCCGCTTTACCGTAAACACACAGGCCACAAGATACGCAGGCAGACCCATTGCTAGAGATAAGTGGAATTGATTTCATATTCTCAGGGCACTTAGCGCCAGGCTTGCCCGTCAATTCTTTCATTGTGTTTTCGGTTGCAGCGAATGTCTTACCTAGATAAGCAAGGCGGACCTTAGAATTAGTTTTCAAATCGAATGCTATTTCTTTATTCTCATCATCGGTTGAATAGTATAGTGAAAGATTAGCAACATCCTTGATAATAAGCGCTGCAGACTTTACTCGTGTATAAACCCAAAATTGAACATCGGAATGCTTTTCGATAACAGTCTTCCAAGCATATGTATAAGTATCATTGAAGAAATCCCCGTCCCAGTGGATACGAAATAACTTAGGCGCATTCTTCTTATCACAATCAGCAATAAAATCAACAATCATCTCTTCTAATAGGCGGACCATAGTTTCGCTATCGGCGTCTTTTAGTAGAGACCAATTGTGTAATAGATTAGTTTTTACACCAGGAAATAACTTTTCTAGTTTTCCCGCATAGCAGACACTCTCGCAAATAGACGTTGCGCCAGGACAAGAATAATTCTTTCCAGCAGGTAATCCGAACGTGTTAGCAATTGCGGCTTGCTTTCCATTTTTTGTGACAAGGTTAGCCACCTTTCTATCATTAGAACGTTTTAGTTTCATTGGAGCCCAATCGTTGGTTGAATGGCAAGTATAGCAGAATGGACCGACATATTCCAATCCTGTCCCAGCTTTCTAGGGTGATTTTGATCACACCCGTAACGACACGCCCGACCCCGTGCCTTTGCGGGCCAGCTGGCTAATTGTCAAATTTATTTTTATGTTTGATCTTGCGTGTATATTTTTTTTTATTGCGAACAGGTTGCGCCGCATTACTGCGGCGCAATTCCTGAATTCGTTTTACTTTATCTTGAAGTGAAGTTAGGAACATTATAATTGCTCGCTTCGTGAAATCGTGTTACATCAAATCTCGGATTATCTTTCGCAAACATTTCTGCGAAATCGTGAACGAGTTTAGAAAATAACGCTGGGTGAGTTTTATTGCTTGCATACTTTAGAATTTCTGCGGTTGCAACATAATCTTTACGAGTCATCATTTTGCTACCACCATTCCGCTACGATAAAAGTTTTTTGTGTAGCATTTCAATTCGGGAGTGTAAATATTTACAGTTGAGAATTCATCAGCAAATCCCCAGTCGGTGAATTTGAAAAACGCTGACCACGCTTCCATTTCATCATAGTAATCGCCCTGCCAGTGTGGGGCATTTCCGTCATAGGCTAGAGTTATTTTATACATTAGCAACCTCTTTCCATTCAAAACAATAAGAGTCTGAAACAAAAGGATTTTTCTTTACAACCTCATCAAATAAAGATAACGCTTGATTTTCGTCCTCTGCGTCTATGTCTAGCCAAACGCCAAAAGTGTATTTATTCATTATTCATTTACCCAATCTACTGTAAGTTCATCAGCAATTTCATCTACGCAAGCGCAAGGCTCTACATCATAATTTCTTTCGTCTCCGAAAAATAAAAATCCTGCGCCACCGCATTCATCGCAATTCGCTGCGATTATTTCTATGTATTCTTTCATTTTGCTCATTCGTTTTCTCCATTCATAAATAAAGAGCCGTCAAACGCACCTTCATTGACTAGACCTAATTCAATGTTGAATAATTCATCGGGGGTGGCTTCGGATAAATCTACCCAGCCAGCACCTTCATCGTCCATACGAAAAATCTCTATGTATCCCATTATTCAGCACACTCACATTCTTTAGAGTAATCAAATTCGCAAAAGTAGCAACCCATCATTTCGCCGTGAGCCTTACAAGAATAGCGAAATTGACTTTGGTCACAACACATAAAAGTTGTGTCGTGTATAAGATAAAATTCGTTTTGGTCAATTACATCAGTTGAGAAACTTTTCATTTATTCACCAACCTTTACTGCGATTGTTGCGAATTTATTTCGCAGACCGCCTGTGCGAACCTCAATTAGATACGCTTCAGTTTTATCGCCATACCAAATTTCAGGGCGAGCCTTAGCAGAAATAATTTCACCAGAAAAGTGGCGAGAATTAGAGCGATAGTTTTTCCCTACAAGTAGGTTTTCTATTGTGTATAGTTTAGTTGCCATTAGTGGCACCTTCTTTCGTTGTTGTTGTTATGGACATTTTAGCAGATAGCACTGACAAGGCTTCTGCCTTGCTTGCTTGACGGGTGGCGATAATGTGCGCCTTGAATTCGTCTAGGTTCATTTCTGACCTTCTTTCGTTGTTGTTATAGTAGACATTATACATTAGGGGACTGACATTTATCTACCTACTAGCCAGTAAGTCCACATAGTAAGACGCTCAAGCCGTGTGATACTAATCACATAAAAATGTCCGATTTGTCTGTCAAATCGACACGCCGTAAATTCCAGGGGATTTTATAACAAGTTCATAACGACACGCCCGACCCCGTGCCTTTGCGGGCCAGCTTGACTATGTCAAGCCGACACGCCGTTATTCTTCTTCTAATTCTGCTAAATAATCTTCGTGCTCAATTAGTCCGATAGAAAACGCAACGGGATCGCAACACTCTAAGATTTCGGCGGGTGTGAATGTAGAGTAACCGATTTTTACAGTAGGATAAATATCATTTAGCAAATCTATAAAACTTTCTTTTATTTCTAAATCTTTTTCTAATTGTGATTTACTCATTTAGTCCCCCATTTTTTATATCTTTTATTACGGCAATTAGTAGCGGGATAGTTACGCCCGCTAGTAGTAATTGGACGGCGGTAGTTAGTAAGCGATTAGTAGTCATTACTTAGCCCGCTTTCTTTTATAAATCTTATAAGCAATTACCGCTAAGGTAGTAAGAATAATAGTGTGCCAAGGTAAGTAGATAGCCCCTAGGAAACTATCAAACTCAAATCCGTATTCGTTAGTTATAGATAACTCAAATCCTGTAGGTATCATTACGCCACCCATTCCATATCTGCTAATAGTGCATCTACTTGCTCATCTGTTAGGTCTGTATCCTCTAACTCTTCTTCATCTTGCTCTACCTCTTCATCTAGGTAGGCGTATTGGTCTGCGACATCTTCTTGGATAGTTTCCCATTTAGATACGCTGTTAGTGCGTGTGTTGTATGCGTATGACATTAGTTCTGCTCTACCTTTCGCATATGTGCTACGACATTACGAGAAACTTTCATTAGGTCTGCTACGACCTTATTCATTTCGTCTGCGCTATTAGCGGTGAAATCCACGCCTAGTAGTTGAGCGCCGTCCCATAGTGAGTAAGTTATCTTCATTTTATTTTCTATCCTTTTCGTTAGTAGTTATAGTAAGTATTGTAGCCTAGTGGGCTGACATTATCAAGGCGACACGCCGTAGTGGTGGAGGGTTAGCGTGTGAGATACCTCACAGGCAGTTGATACACTCACAACCCTTAGAGGATAGCAGGGCACGGAGTAGAGCCTTGCGTGTATAGGTATCTAGTCCATAAGAGGACTTGACTCCACCATTGTGGAAGTCGTGCACGATTGTGCTATATAGTGTTTCTGTTAGTGTAGTCATTTTAGACCACCTTTCTTAGTAAGAGTTTCTTACTTTCTTTATATAATAATCATAGCAGGGGGGACTGACATTTAGACCCATATTCTCGGGCGTGTCGGAATAAATCTTAGAATAACCCTGTGAGATAGGACACACTCACGCTCAATATGGGCGGTCTATCCATTTTGTCCGATTTTGATTTATATGTGTATCGTACAAATTAAAAATATATTAACATTTTCTGAAATCTGAAAAAGAAGTTGATCAAAAAAAGCTTGACATCGAAAATATAAATAGTATAATTTTTCTAGGGGGGTCGGGGGGTCAGTAAATCAATAAATAATAAATATATAATATATATAATATATATAAGACCTAAGACCTAAGATCAAGTGAATAGTATAATATAAATATGACATTTAGTAAAGCTTACTTAATAGGTGATTGCCAATCCAATAGAATTTACGAACACTATTGTGGCGATGGATCTATGGTTGATTTACATTTATGGGGTAAAGGCGGACAAAGTGCCTGGAACTTCAACCCAGAAAAATTCAAGAAGACAGAGATGCTTGGATCTGGTATGGAGCACGGTGAAAATAAAACCTATCAGCCATTTGCATATTCTTCAATAGAGGATAAAGCAGACACTCTTATAATAGCTTGGTTTGGCTATATAGACTGTAAATACAAAATACAGTTGGCTGGCGGGGATGCAAAAGATACAGCATATAGATACCTAGATGCATTAAAGAAAGAATATGATCAAGCAACTATATTATTGATAGAACCACTACCTCAGTTTGTAGAAGATATTTATATAGAGTCAGAAAAAATCCCAGTATTTGGATACGATATTCGTAGGCCTATAGAATTAGACTTCTGTCATCATCTAAAAAAGTTTGCAAAAGATTTTGGCATAACAAACTATATTACACAGTCGGAGATTCTGGAGGCAGTAGGATTACCAGTATTAAGACTTGAAAACACTCCAAAAGATAGAATGATGGATATTGATGGATTAAAGCCACATCATAACTTAGCTATATATAATTTAATAATTCAAAAAGTAATGAAGATAATATCCTAGTTGACTACAATTATGGTATACTAGTAATATGAAATGTAACTTTTGCAATAATCCAAAATACATAGAGAGAATGAACTCTAAAGGCGTACTTGAAAATTTTTGTCAGAGTTGTATTACAAAATTAATTGGCGGGAACCGAATACGCTAGTCCCTAGGGGATATAGCTTAATCTGGTTAAAGCACTTGTCTTATATGCAATAGATTCTGGGTTCAAATCCCAGTATCCCTACAATATAAAAGCAGTTGACTAGGATATATATGAAGAAGATCTGGGCAGGAATAAGTACCATTGCGATAGCAATCCTTTCAGGAGTTGCATTGTCTAAATTTTTAAATTGGGCGGGTAATCAAGAAAGTATCTTTGATTTTGACCTAGATGAAGATATTGATAATGAAAATTTCTAAACTATATCGGTCAATACTCTGGCTATCTTGGATTCTTATTGGAATATACTACGCAATACTCCTAATATGGTAAATTCGGACAAAAGAGACCAGCTAGCGAAATATTTGCTAGATCGTCGATATGAGGAATGCAATTATTATCAGGCTGACAGATTCATTGCACAGTGTTCGCTAGAATGGGTCATAAAGGGCCTTAAGAGCCGATTAGAGACTTGTATGAACGCAGAGTCAGGGGTATGTGACATATGGTACTTAGAATCCCATTCTGACTGTTTATTACTAATGAATCTAATATATGAATATAGTGCTGATCCCCTGTATGATGCTAAATTAAAATAGGTTCTTCTACCGCCGCACTTCAATTTTTTCACTTTCGCACTATTTGCCCGTATCCTTGATAAATTTATATAATTGATAATCTAGGAACGACACGCTCACAATAAAGTCTTTTTCAGAATCATCTAAAGAATCATATAAGGCTTTTGACTGCGGGTTCTCTCCAACAGGAAGATCATTAGCATGGATATTAGGCCTATATTCAATTCCTAAAGCATCTGATAGTTTCTTTGATAAAGCATCTCTTGTAAAATCTTCATCAATATCATAGTATAGGTTTACACGGGCAGCCCTTTTTAAAATAATATTTATATCTTCCATGGGCCCTGGCTTTAGGTACATTCCGTAGTTAAGTATAGGCTCAGAATAAAAGAAGTGCTTACTCATATTATTTTGAGCATGATGCGATTCTACAATCCATTTTAAAAAGGTTTCTTTTGAGAAATCAAAATTTCTGTTACGTGTTTTTTCCCCTACGCCTATATCTACAAATAAGCTACATTTTTGTTTAACAACATCTCTTATGCCAGCAACTATAAACGTTCTGGGCCCTATGTCTTTATGCCACCCGTAATGTCCAGGGCGCCCATCTTCAATCATAGGTATTTTTCTTTCCGCAGCATGCAGAACTGGCTGTAATATAGAGGAGTGATAAAACCTGCCTCCAGTTTTGGATATATGCAAGCCATATATATTTTTTATTTTTTTATTAGGCATATACCTTGAGCTTTTAGCTCAATCTCTCTAATGCTATTAAAAAAGTCTCTAACTGCCTTTTCGGCACCGTATGAGAAACCTTCATGAAAATTAGTTATTACCCAACCTCCAGGAATAACCTTATCCCAAAAGAATTCTAAAGAATCCTTTGTCGGTTGATATAAACTTAAGTCTAAATGTAGCAATGCTATAGTTCTATCTTTTATTTCGTTAAATCTATATGGGATCCATCCTTTATAAAAATAAATATTTTTATATTCTGATAAAACATTTTTGCATACATCAATTTCAGACTTCCAGGTAAGCTCTTTGTATATAGGGTTATCGAATTCTCCTACTTCAGAAAGTCCTTCCCATGAATCAAATAGGTGAAGGTCTTTTTTACAATGCTTTGCTAATTTTTCTGCAGATGAGCCAGTCCAGCTACCACACTCTACAAAATCACCATTAGGAATAGAAAGATTTAATAATGTTGCATCAAACTCTAATGCCCATTCTTTATTTACCGTAGGGTATGTAATTCTATTTACCAGCTCTGTTTTCTAGTTCGTCTCTTAGTTTATCTTGAGCAGTAGTACGTTCCTGGATCATGTCGGCAAACTGAGGGTTAACTCTAAATGGAGAGTTCCATTCATTTAGCTGTCTTTCAGTAGGATTTTCATATTTTCCTATTTGCTCTTCCCATTCTGGAGTTTTGTAGTTAAAGAATGTACCTGGGTTATCTTCTGCAAGTAGCGCAAAAGTTGAAAATGCGTATCTTGTACCAGACAGGGTTTCCATTGTTCCGTGATCATATGGAGAGCATGCTCCATGTAGGACGATGTCCCCAGGCTTGACTGGAACTATTAGGCAAGGCTCTGCCATTTTTGCTTCATCAATTCTTAAGTTACCAGTTTTTTCGGTACCATCTGGGTTAATGTTTGGATAGTAAAGTTCTCCGCCAGTAAAGTCTCCAACATATGCAATCATTCCATATTCTAGTTCGCAACAAGTTGACCACTGATCAATTTCTAGCAGCAGGTCACAATTGCCTTTTCCAGGACTGTCTGTGTGAACAAACATACCTTCATCTCCAGGGCCAGTCACCATAAGGTTTCTTACTGGGTGAATAACAATTTCAGGGTGTATTAGTTCGGACATAAATTTCCAAAGAGGAAAAGTTTCTTTAAATGGAGGGCTCATCTTATCGGCGTACCAGTCTCTAACGCTCCATAGATTTGGGTTAGAGTGTCTTTCAAATTCTTGTCCTCTAGCATACACAGAGTCGTAGATTTCTTTTGGAATAATATTTTCAAATTTGTATATTCTTGGAGCTAACTTTATACAGCGTGGATCGTCATTAAACATTATTTCTTCTTTCTCTTAAATAATTTTTTTAAAAAGTTTTCAATTTTTGCTTCTAACTTACCAGCATAACTATCTTCTTGATAATGACGGGATCGAAAGTACGGGCTCTGCATAACTTTGGAAAAATGATCTCTTGTCATTATTAACCTCCTGAAAATCTGTTAATTAATTATACCACTGAAAGCATTAGAAAACCCCTAATCAGAGGCGGATCCGATTAGGGGTTTAAGGACTTTCGCCCTATACAGGGAGTACGAATACTCAACCTGAATACTAAGTGTATATTTAATACCTTACAAAGTCAAGCATTATTTCCAAACCAGACCTTGTCCAGTAGGTAGCTCTAATATTTTATCTTTACCAAAAAAATCATCCATTGCTTTTCTTGCACCAATAGTTTTATATGAACCATAATCGTCACAAATAATAACGCCACCAGGAACAATTTTTGGCCAGAAATAGTTTATTGAGTCTTTTGTAGGTTCGTATAAATCAACATCAATATGAACATAAGAATAGTTTAGGGGTTCTATTTTTTCAAAAACATCAGGTATCCATCCAGCATATAGCTCTGGGCTTCTGCATCCTTCTAGAATAAGTTTGGCCCTGTCAATTGGAATTTCTAGTTTAACTGTTTTAAAGTAATCAGTATCAAATTCTCCAGGCTCTGAAACTCCTTCAAAAGAATCTATTCCTATAAATCTTTTATCACACAAGTCTTGAACAAAATACATTGACATTCCCGCATATACACCGCACTCCGCAAAATTTGCATGAAGCTTTGCCTGTTGAATTGCTATTTGTCTTAGAACATACAGCCTTGCATAAAAAGGGCTATTTATATCATTAGACATATTAGCCTTTTTGTTTAATGCATCGTGAATAGATGTAAATACGGGGTCGTCAACCCATCTTGCTACAGATGATTCCAATTACTCTTCTGTTCCTATTAATTGCCAGCTAGGATGATGTGTAATCATTCCTCTAATTGCTAAGCACTCTTCTTCAGAATTTGCAGTAACAATAAGCTTTGCATTTAGGCCATTAGGAAATTCTTCTGACCTGTCTAGGCCGTTAGCATTTTCCCTAAAGGTTTGTAATACAACTTCTGTAATTGGCTCAAATGTATATTTAGTCATTTATAATACCCTTTTCTAAAAGAACGTCATATAGAGCAATTGCAATAACCTTAAAAGATTCATTGCCCTGTTCCATATATACCTTCTGATCTTCTTCCGATGTACCAGATCTAGAATATAGATCCTTCATCGTATCGATTATCGAATTCAACATTATGTCTAATGTATCTTGTCTACTCATTTGTTTCTCCTGGATTATAAGATGGCGACGGTCCAAGTAAGTAACCCGCCTGATGATATTCTACCATTTTAGCAGTATCTTCGCTACCAGCTAATTTATTAGATATCAAAGTCAATATGTCATATATTCTATGAAGCATGATATACGAGACCATAGGGAGATTGTCCTCTAAGTTGCTTGTATTTTCGTTATTCTGGTCTTCCTGCATCTAGCCAAAAAACCTCTCTACCCATAGCATCGGTAACCTGCATTGGTGCCGATTCTTTATTCTTTTCACATTCACAATTACAATTTGTCATTTTTTATTTACCGAATTAACTGCTCTAACAATATTTTCATAAGTAGAGGTTCCAATATTTTTTTTATATTTACACTCAAGGCAGTACAGATATATGTTATCCTCTAAGTCTTGATTTGAAAAAAGAATGGATTGGTCTACTGGGCATAAAAGCTTTTCAACCAATCCTTCCCCTGACATGGAGATGTAAGTTGATACATACTGTATCCTCATCCCATCTCCTTTACTTTGTCGGAAATTTTAAGAAAAATTCCTTAGCTTTTGGGGTCATACCCTTCCAAGCTGACCAATCTATACCGCCATTGGTCATATAATACGTTATCTCTGCGTTTGTTACTGGGTCGAATAACTCCTTGTTACTCTGTAGATCAAATTTCTCAAGTCTTTCTGGACCTAAGTCTCCGATCATATTTATTTGAAATAATCCGTAAGAACTATCTCCTGTATTCTTATTCCCGTTATATGCAAGCGGTCTTCCATTAGATTCACGCTTTGCTATGGACCAAGCTTGTTTAAGGCCTACTCCTTCGAATCCTACAGTCTCAAGTAATACTTTTAACTTTTCGTCTGTAAGCATCTCAGATGGTTTGTAAATTTCTTTACTAAAGCTATCTAAGACTTCTTGCTTTAATTGGGCTTCAGTTTTCACTAAAGGTTCTACTACAGTTAAAGCGTTTGCCGAGTTACCAAACAAAAATAACATTGTTACTGCTATTATTGTCCAGTCACGAACTAAATCGCTAAACTGTTGCTTTATATTCTCCATTGGCATTTCCTCCTATAGAGATAACGAACTACAATCATAACATTAATATATAGAAGATGTCAACCTAGTTAACTAAAATAGTTAAACATATTTGAAGGGGCTAGACCGCTAAATAAAAGTTTGATACACTAGGACTTCATCTAAAAATTATACCGCAAGGCGGAGAAAAGGTCGTATATTAATGTCACAAACTATTGAAAACCCTTATGAAAACTTTATTGCTTTATCTAGATATGCAAAGTGGGTAGAAGCAGAAGGCCGTAGAGAAACATGGGGAGAAACAGTAGATAGATATTTTTCTTTCATGACCAATCATTTAAAAGAAAATCATAATTATATTCCAAATGAGAAGCTTGTTGCGGAATTAAAAGAGTTTGTATTTGAACGAAATGTAATGCCATCTATGAGATCAGTTATGACTTCTGGAGCCGCATTAGAAAGAGACAACGTTGCTGGATATAACTGTGCATTCTTACCAGTTGACTCTCCAAGATCATTTGACGAAACAATGTATATTTTGATGTGCGGAACGGGTGTCGGATTCTCAGTAGAATACAAGTACATTAATAAACTTCCTGCCGTTCCAGAAAAACTTGAAAAAACAGACACTGTTATTGTTGTAGAAGATTCTAAGCAAGGTTGGGCTAAGGCATATCGTGAACTACTCGCATTGCTTTGGACAGGGCACATTCCAGCTATTGACGTTTCAAAAGTTCGTCCTGCTGGAGCAAGACTTAAGACAATGGGTGGAAGGTCTTCTGGACCACAACCTCTTGTAAATCTTTTTGATTTTACTATTGCAAAATTTAAGTCTGCCGCTGGTAGAAATCTAAAGCCAATTGAATGCCACGACATTATGTGTAAAATTGGTGAGGTAGTTGTTGTTGGAGGAGTTAGACGCTCTGCAATGATTTCACTTTCAAATATTAACGACATTGAAATGGCTCAAGCCAAATCAGGTAACTGGTGGGAAGCAAGTCCACAACGTGCTTTATCTAATAACTCTGTTGCGTACTCTCGCAAGCCAGAGATGGAGCAATTTATTGCAGAATGGAAATCTTTATATGACTCGAAGTCAGGAGAACGAGGTATATACAATGTGGCCGCAGCTCAAGCCCAGGCAGCCAAGTATGGAAGAAGAGATCCAGATATTCACTATGGAACTAACCCGTGCTCAGAGATTATTTTACGTCCTTACCAGTTTTGTAACCTTTCAGAAGTCGTACTACGTGAAAATGACACAAAGAAAGATATTCAACGTAAGGTCGAGCTTGCAACAATCCTTGGAACATGGCAATCAACACTTACAGACTTTAAGTACCTACGTAAAATCTGGAAAGATAACACAGAAGAAGAGCGTTTACTAGGGGTTTCCCTAACAGGACAATTTGGGCATAAGTTTATGTCAGGGAAAGAAGATCTTGTTTCTTTAGAGGCATTCTTAATGACTTTAAGAGAATTGGCAAGAGCACAAAATAAAAACGAGGCTGAAAAAATCGGTATTCCAGAATCAGCAGCAATTACATGCGTGAAACCATCAGGAACAGTATCTCAATTAGTTGGCGTATCTTCAGGAATGCATGCTTGGCATTCTCCATACTACATTCGTACAGTTCGTGGTTCAAAGGGAGATCCTATCTCTACGTTTTTGAAGGAAGTTGGAATTCCAGTAGAAGATGATGTAATGAAGCCAAACGATACATACGTATTTTCATTTCCAATAAAAGCACCAGAAGGTGCAATAATTAGAAATGACTTAACAGCAATTGACCACCTAAACATTTGGCTGGTTTACCAACGTGCATGGTGTGAGCATAAGCCCTCAATTACAGTATCTGTTAAAGAAGATGAGTGGATGGAAGTAGGAGCATGGGTTTATAAAAACTTTGATGAAGTTTCTGGTATTTCATTCCTGCCTCATTCAGAGCATACATATAAGCAGGCACCATACCAGGAAATTTCAAAAGAAGAATACGATGCTTTGGTGGCAAAAATGCCTAAAAATATTCGTTGGGAAGACCTATCATTTTATGAGACAGAAGATGGCACATCTACAAATGCCACGCTTGCTTGCAGTTCAGACGGAAACTGTGAGCTTGTGGATATCTCGGCATAGTGGTAGAATTATAGTATTGGGTAAAACCAAAATTCATGGGCACCACGCCCACGAGGAGATGACAATATGGCTAAATTTGCAAAAGCAGATTTAAACAAAGATGGAAAGGTAACAATGCAAGAACAGATTCTAGCAGCGTTAGCAAGCTACGGAAGAGCATTTCTTTCAGCAGCGCTAGCCTTATACATGACAGGCAATACAAATCCTAAAGATTTACTACTTGGTGGCATCGCAGCCGTTGCACCCGTAATCTTGAAGGCTCTCAACCCAAATGATAAGAGTTTTGGGTTTACTAATAAAGCTTAAAAAATAGTCAATTAAGAATACTCCTGTGCTAAAATTAGTACAGGAGTATTCCTATTTAGGAGACTATGGCAAATGGCAGGACAAAAGAACTTTGAAGTAGATCAAAATGCAACATTTAGCTTTATACTAGAATATAAAGACGATAATGGAAATGCAATTGATCTTACAGGCGCATCCGCAAAGATGCAGGTTCGTGATACAAAGGGTGGAGCAAAATTAGCTGTAACCTTAACATCACCTTCTGGTGGAATAGTAATTGATCCAACACGTGGTAAATTAACTATTAAAATGACACCTACACAAACAAATAAACTCTTTTATCCTAAATCATCTTATGATTTAATGGTTGTCGATTCTAATGGGAACAAAATAAAACTCCTTGAGGGCTTTATGACGCTCAATAGATCGGTAACCATATAATGACAGAATCAATAGTCGTAACCGAAGTAATTAACGATGTAGTTATATCAACCCCAGGACCGCAAGGACCTAGGGGTAAAACCATATTAAGTGGTAATGGTATACCTTCAAATAATTTAGGCCTAGAGGGCGACTTCTACTATGATACTAATACATCTAAATTCTATGGTCCAAAACTATCTGATGCAACATGGCAAAATGCCAAAATTATATTGCTCACAACAAACACTCTAGCTTATTCTTGGGAACTAACTCAATTAACGGGTCCAGTTGCTGGAATATATTCTTTACCAATAGAGCATAATTTGGGCTATCATCCAAACGTAACAATAAAATCAAGCGCAGGGGATATACTTGAAACAGGTATAGACTATAACAACACAAATAAATTAACACTGACTATGGCACAGCCATTTTCAGGGACAGCATATCTGTCATAAGGGGGAAAGACAATGTCAAAAAAGTTTTTAGTTAGTATTGATCTCAATAAAAATGAGTTACTCAATGCTAGAATTCAAAATTTAGGATCAGCACCAACTAGTCCAGTATCGGGTCAAGTTTACTACAATACTGGCGATAATATTATGTACTTCTGGAATGGTACAGAGTGGATTTCTACTTCTGGATCTTTAGAGGTTATTCAAGATGCTATTGGTCAATATATTGTTGGAGGAACAGGATTAACCTCAACATATAATGACCCAGCAGGATATACAACAATTAAGCTCAATGATACCTCAGTTACTGCAGGCACATATGGCTCAATTACAAAAGTACCAACATTTACTGTTGACCAGCAAGGACGTTTAACTGCAGCCAGCGAAGCTAATTTAGTTATACCTCTTAGCACACAAACAACAGGCGATTATGTAGCAACTATAGTCGGAACAGCTGGAGAAGTTACAGTATCTCCAAATAGTGGACATAATGCAGCAGTTACAATTGGTTTACCAGATGACGTAACAATTACCAACAACTTAACCGTTGGCGGGAACCTAAACGTAACTGGAACAATTAACTCAGTAAATACTACACAGGTAAATATAGTTGATAATAAGATTAATCTTAATACCGACTTTACAGGAGCACCAGCAGCAGATGCTGGAATTCGTGTAGAGCGTGGAACAGAGACAGATGTAGAAATCTTATGGAATGAAACATCAGATAAATGGACATTAACAAATAATGGAGTCAATTATCATGCAATTGCAAGAAAGTATGCAGAAGTTCTTTCAGCTACTTCTACAACACACCCAGTGTTACATAGATTAGGCACAACTGAAGTCACAGTTCAAATCTTTGAAGCCGCATCTCCATTTGCACAAATTGAAGCAGATGTTAAAATAACAGATCAAAATTCAGTAACTATTGATTTTGCCACCGCTCCAACAGCAGGGCAATACAAGGTAGTAGTAGTAGGATAAATAGATGTCACGTCAAATGAAGGTTGCATTAAATCTTTTAACAATACAGGATGACCCAGCCAATGCCCGTGAGGGTGACATTTATTATAATGTCATTACTAAAAACTTACGTATATTTAATGGAGCAGTTTGGATGGAGCTTACACCCCCAAGCGATGACCCAACCCCATTTTATGAGCATACACACGCATTTGACGGAAGGCTACACACAGTAGACGTTAGAAATCCAATTAGATTTCAAAACTATAATGAAGCTGAAGGACCTGAACAGGCTTTGCCAATAGTTGCAGGTATAATAGGAGGAGGCCCAGAGGACGATTTGGTAGATCCAGATTATACTCAACTGACATTGTTTAGTGGCGGCGCTCCAGATTCAATACCAGAACCAGAAGAAGACAATACATTGCTAGAAGGAGGAGCTTCAACAGAACAAGACTCAACAGTTATTGATTTTGGAGGAGCATAAATAATGTCAACAAAAATTCTATTTAGAAGAGATACATCAATAAACTGGACAACAATAAACCCAGTTTTACTTCCAGGTGAAATCGGTGTTGAAACCGATACATATAAGTTTAAAATAGGTAATGGTTCTAGATGGAACCAGCAATCATTTTATGCATTTAAAGTGGGTGCAGCCAATGGTGTTGCAACGCTTGGCGCAACTGGAAAAGTTCCAATTTCTCAATTGCCAGATTATCAATCAGTTAATACTGAAGTACAGGCAGTAGTTGATGCAAAGTTTAGCACTCAATCAACAAGCAATTTATCAGAAGGATCTAACTTATACTTTACAAATGCAAGAGCACTTGCTGCTAATGCATCAGCAATTTCTAATGCTGCCACCGCTGAATCGGTAGCAAGAAACTCAGCAATTGCAGCAGCCAAAGCAGAAGCAATTGCAGCAGCTGGAACTTCATCGACATCAGCAATTGCAGCAGCTAGAGCAGGAATTTTAACAGAAGCTCATTCAGATGCTACAAACATAGCAGGCTCTCTCGTAACACAAGAGGCAATTGCAAGATCTGCAGAAATAGTTACAGCAGTAGCACAAGAGGCTTCAAATAGAAGCAATGCAATAAATACTGCAATTTCTAATGAAATTGTTGACAGAAATATTGCAATTAACTCTACCACTACAACTCAAATTGCAGAAGGAACTAATAAATACTTTACAGACGCTAGAGCAAAAGCAGCTGTTGCATCAGATATTGCTACAGCTACAGCAAGCGTTTCCCTGACAGGGAAAACAACAAATAACCTTGCAGAAGGCACATTAAATAAATACTTTACAGATGCCAGAGCTTTATCTGCAACAAACTCAAAGTTTACTGCAGCAACTATTTATACAAATACTGTAGCAGAAGATCTAAGAACTGAAATAGCTAATCAATATGTAACAATTCCAGGACTTGCCAACCAACTTGACTCTTATGTTCTTGAAGGGGATAAGAATAACCCTGGAGGATACGCAGGACTTAATTCTTCATCTCAAATATTAGAATCAGTAATTCCATCTACAATTGCTAGAACATCAGATATAAGTGCAGCAGTAGCATCTCTTGTTAATTCAGCTCCAGCCTCATTGGATACTTTGGGTGAGCTTGCAGCACAATTAGCAAACGATGAATCTGCAGTATCATCATTAACTACTCTTGTTGGAACAAAACTATCTTCTACAACTGCAGCATCAACATATGCTCCAAAAGCTAATCCAACATTTACAGGCACAGTTGCTGGAATTACAAAAACTCACGTAGGACTAGGAAATGTTGATAACACTTCAGATATTAACAAGCCAATTTCAACAGCAACATTGACTGCCCTAGATCTCAAGGCTCCATTAAATAGCCCTGTATTTACTGGTGCTATAGATTTTACTGGAGTGAATGTAACAGGATTAACAGCAATTGCAGGGCTTCCAGATCAAACATCACATTCTAACAAATATTTAATGACTAATGGCTACAGCCCTAGTTGGGAAACTTTGGACGTTTCAGCTCTTGCACCAAAAGACAATCCAACATTTACTGGAACAGTTTCGTTTACAAGTGCTACTGTTAACTTTAGCGATTCTTCAATACCAAGCGCAGCATTACAAGGCGTAATCCCAAATACTAAATTAGAAAAATCTTCTATCGGTATTAACGGAAACGTAGTTTATCTAGGAGACGTAGTAACACTTGGAGGATATTCAAATGCCGCCAGCCCTAATGCACGAAACAAAATATTGTATGGAACTTCTGTTGATGCGCCAACTGGCACATACGTAGCAGGAGACATTTACATTCAATACTAAGAACGGAGAAGTAATTGCCATTTAAAATTTTTGACGGGTCCTCTTGGTTGCCGTCCAAAAAAATTAAAGTCGTAACGGGTGCAGGCCCACAAGACTATAAAAAGGCATTTATTTTTAACGGAACATCATGGGTAGAAATATTAGAAAAGCCAAAAAAGCTAACAGATCCAACCTTATCATATTCAAGAACAGATGAGTTTAAAGGAGTTGGACAAACAGTAACCTCTACAAATGGAACTTGGGAAGGTAGTCCAACATCTTACAAATACCAGTGGGAAAAAGGAATATATGCTGGGGCAGAGATCAACTGGTCACAAATTACTGGGGCAACACAAAATAGTTTTCTATTAACTGGAGATCTAGTTGGATATAAAATTAGATGCGCTGTTATTGCTACAAATAATGCAGGTGACAGCGAAAAGGCATACGGAACATCTGCAGGAATAATGCTTCCTCAATTTATTGAAACAATAACTGCATTTGTACAGTCAGATACTGCAGGACCAATCAACGGAAAAATTAGAGTATTTTGGGATGTTTGTGAAGGCGCAGATGGCTATTTATTAATATATCAGGGCCCAGGAATTGCAAGAACAGAAATAACAATAAATGGCAAGGGCAATAATTTATTTGATTATGATTTTGGAAATCCAGATTTAACTAAATTAATTGGGCTAACAACACTAGGTATATATGTTGCACCATTTAATGAAACAAGCCCAGCAGTTTCAGCTTTTAATCAAGCAATAGGGCAGCCAGGAAATAGACTAGGTGCAATCATGTATCAATCAAAAGACATTCTTGACTTGCTTCCAAATAAACCTATAGTTACTGCATCATCAGTTGCAATATCTCCATATGTATATGCAACAGCAATACAAACCAGTTGGACCTTAAACAATATTGTTCAAACTGGATATTCTGTAGAATATCAATATTTTAATGACGAGACTCTAGAATATGGATGGTCTCCATATCGCACAGGAACAACAGCTCAAAGCGCATATCTTCCAATTGCAGCGGGAGCAAATTTTGGTCCGCTAAGAGTAGTTGTTTCTGGAACATCTAGAGGATTTACAGGACCATGGATTGGGCTATCAAATTCACCTGATGCAGCAAATAAAATTCCAACAGTATATACAAACCCAACACTTACCCCAACAGGGGAAGTGGCAGTCGGTGTAACACTTACTGCAAATCAAGGAACTTGGCTTGATGTTATAGGAGCCACATACTCAATTGTAATAAATAGAAATGGAGTTGCAGTTGCAACAGGTACATCAAGTGCAACATATACAACAACCCAAGCAGACTCAGACTCACAAGCAACTTTTGTAGCAGTAGCAACGGCAACAAACTCAGCAGGAACATCTTTACCAGCATCTTCAAATATAGTCACATGTAGAACAAATTATGTAATTCCAACTGGCGGAGTAGCAACCATATTTGGAACAGGAGTTGTTGGAACCACAATTTCAATGAGTACTACTGGATGGTCTACTGGTAACGGTCTGCCACTTGGTTACAATACAACTTTACAAAAAATGGACGGCCAGGCAAATTATGTTGATATGGGAGTTACTTCTTATGTAGTAACAGCAGCAGATTTATCTAATTACATATCTAAAGGAGGAGGATCTTATCCTCAAATGTTTAGAGCTAAAGCAAGTGCATATAACTCTGCAGGAACATCTGCAATAGTTTATTCTAGCTCCATTACTGCAAGTGCTTCAACCTTTATTGTTCCTAATTTTGTTGGAGGTTCAGTTCCTTCAAGTACCAGCGAATATACAATTTCTAACGCTGGCCCAGGACAGTTTACTTCTAATATGACATTAGTGGGCAAAGTTTCATCACAATCCCCAATAGCTGGAACCACGGCAGTTACTGGTCAAGTAATTACTGTATCCACATACTCATACCAAGCTGCAACTGCAGCCCCATCTGGCGGCCAGGCGTTTATATCTGGAACTGGAAATGTTGGAACAACTATAACGGCATCAATTGGTTTAGCAGCTACAGGTACCCCAACTCCGTCTTCATCAATTCAGCTTCAAGTAACTGATTCAAACTTAAACTTTGTAGACACAGGAAGCACAAGTGCAACAGTAACACAGGCAGACGTAGACGTATATATTAGCAAGGGTGGAGTATCAGCTCCAAGACAATGGAGAGCAAAGCTTGTTTCAACAAATGCTAGCGGTACAGAAACGGTATACTCAGGTTCTGTAGTTGCTGTTGGCACTGCTACACCACCAGTATCACCAACCTTCCCAACCTTCCCTACCTTCCCTACCTTCCCAACTTTCCCAACTTTCCCAACTTTCCCAACGTTCCCTACGTTCACACCAAAGGGCTACCCAGTATCACCAACCTTCCCAACCTTCCCAACGTTCCCAACTTTCCCAACTTTCCCAACCTTCCCAACTTTCCCAACTTTCCCAACTTTCCCAACTTTCCCAACTTTCCCAACCTTCCCAACGTTCCCAACTTTCCCAACGTTCCCAACGTTTACACCAAAGGGCTACCCAGTATCACCAACCTTCCCAACTTTCCCAACCTTCCCAACGTTCCCTACGTTCCCAACTTTCCCAACGTTCCCAACGTTCCCTTACTTCCCATCATTTAAGGCGCCATCTTT
>Ga0209087_1000440_pt1 | contig 26501 bp, 22 predicted proteins | sample S_130805_EF_Meta_FD_187321 | JGI IMG/M metagenome (GOLD analysis project Ga0209087, IMG submission 187321) | Freshwater microbial communities from Lake Simoncouche, Canada to study carbon cycling - S_130805_EF_MetaG (SPAdes) (version 2) | ecosystem: Environmental > Aquatic > Freshwater > Lake ... | reverse complement strand
GCCTTCTGCCGTAGGGCTCCCCCCAGCAGCGGCTCTAGCCCGGTGGCTGCTTCCGGGGCGTCGGGATTGACCTGGAAGGCGAGCGCCGGATCGGCACCTGCGGCGCTCGGGGCCCCTTCGGGCTCATGGCCCATCGTGCTCAGCCGTCCCAGCGGGTCACCACCAGCTCGATGCTGCCGTCCAGCTGACTGGTCTGCTCGGCCACCTGGAAGCCCTCCTCGGCACTCGCCGCCAGGATGGTGCGTAGGGCATAACGCTGGGTGAGGCGGGCCAGGAAGCGCTCCACGGGGATGGGCTGCTTCCAGAGCTCGAGGTCGGCCACCAACTCGTAGCTGCCGCTGGTGTCGTTCCAACGGAAGCCGATGTCGGTGCCCTGGTCCTGGGTGATGGCCAGGTCGGCCATCACCGTCTGGCCGCGGTAGCCCCGCACCGGCTGGCTTCCCTCAAGGGGGGGATGGCCCAAGTCACCGAGGGCGTCGATCAGGGCCTGGCGATCGCGGAGCTCGGTCCGCACGGTGCTGAAGTGCGACATCGATCGAGGGGGGCGGTAAAGGATGGACGGGTTCGGGCACCCGGAGTGGCCTGGATCAACCAACCGGTTGGTTGGCCGAGAGGGGCTGCTGAAGTTCGGCAGAGCGTTGTTCGGGCTGGAAGGCCTCGCTCGTCTCCTGCCTTCGCTGCACCGTGCCGAGCCTGGATTCGATCCGCTCGGTGAGCTGTTGGCAGCCCTGGCCCGCCACGCCCTCCACCGTCTCCTCAACGCGGCCGTCGGGCCGGATGCGAAAACAGATCGTGCGCTGGGCCATTCCGGTGGGGAAAGGGTTGAGAGATGCTAGCTGCGTTTCCGCTCTGCCGGTAGACAAGCCCGGCTCCGAGGGTTTGGGCTTCCCTGGTTCCCGGTTTCTGCCCGAAGCTCAGCTGATCAGCCCCTCATCCACCAGGGTCTGGAGCCGGTCGAGCACCTCCGGCTGCTCCAGCTGCTCCAGGGCCAGCCGGGCCTCATCCCGCACCGTCGGGTCGCCGTCATGGAGGAGGGTGTGGAGCAGGGCTTCCACCACGCTTTCCTGGCGAGGTTCGACCAGGTCGGGATAGAGGCGCCCCAGGGACCAGGCGCTGTTGCTGCGCACCGCCGGCTCGCTGTCGATGCGCAGACTCAGCAGGAGCTGGGCGGCGGCCGGATCGGCCTTGGCCGCACCGGTCGCACCGGCATCGGCCAGGGAGCTGGCGGCCCAGAGCCGCACGGCGCTGACATCCAGCTGCAGGGAGCGGATCAGCGGGTTGAGGATCGGGGCATCCGGGTAGTTGCCCAGACTCCAGGCCACCGCCTTGCGCACATACCCGTTGTCGTCGGCGCTCAGCAGGCCGAGCAGTGGCTCAACCGCCAGGGGATGGGGGTTGCGGCCCAGGGCGTACACGGTGCTCATCCGCAACACTGGACACGGGGCCTTGAGCAGCGGCAGTAGCAGGGGGATGGCGCGGGGATCGCGGTGCTCACAGAAGATGCGCAGTCCCTGCATGCGCTGCTGCTGATCCCCCTGCAGGAGGGAGAGGCCGAGGTCGCATTCGGCGGCCACATCCACCTCAGCGGGTTCGAGGGCCTCGATCTCATCGAGGGGATCGCCGAGCAGTTCTGCCGCCAGCTCCCTGGCCAGCACCTCGGGATCGAGGGCTAGCTCCGCCGGACTGTCGGGGAAGGGCTCAGGGAAGGGCAGGGCCGCGTCGGACATGGGGCGGTCGGCGTGGCCCGATCGTAGAAGTCGGTCGGCCGACAGGGCCCGGCTCGGCGATGCCGCCCCCACTCAGCTGATGGGAGCGGGGGCGGCCATGTCGCCCGGGAGCCAGATGCGGGCGCTCACGGCGAAGAGGGCCAGGCCGAAGAGGAGCACGATGGCGGCCGGCAGCAGGGTGGATCGGAAGAACGACATAACGGCGTGCGTGATGCAGGCATTCTCTCCTGCTCTCCTGCCTGGCCGTCGAATCCATCGGGGGAGCCTGTGGGCTTGGTGCAGCGCAGTCCTGGCTGAGGCGAGCTCCCTATGCCCTCGCGCAACGTTTCCGCGCACGGTTTCCGGGTCGGGTTACGGGCCGGTACGGCCGGGAGCCTCGGCTCCGGCCTGCCCCTTCGGATCCCCACCCCTAAGGTGCGCCCACCCTGCCCACTGCCCGTGGCTTCCGATTCCCCCGCCGCTTCGGTCGCCCCCTGGCGGCGTCTCCTGGCGGTGGGCGCGCAGGGGGTGGCTAGCGGCACCCCCTACATGGTGGGCAGCAAGCTGTTGCAAGGCTGGCTCACGGCCAGCGGCATCCCCCTGGGCATGATCGGCCTGCTCAGCCTCGCCGAACTTCCTTACACCCTCAAGCTGTTCTGGGCCCCACTGCTCGATCGCTGGCCCATCCCCTGGCCGGATCGCCGCCGCGGCTGGCTCTTGGTGCTGCAGCTCGCTCTGGTGGCGGTGATCGGAGCCATGGCCCTGCTGCGGCCCCAGGCCGATCCCGCCCAGCTCACCGTGGTCGGCATCGTGGCGGTTCTCCTGGCGGTGGTGAGCGCTAGCCAGGACGTGATGGTGGATGCCTACCGCACCGATCTGCTGCCCGAGGCTGAGCGGGGCGGCGGAGCGGCGGCCGGGGCCCTGGGCTACCGGGCCGCGATGCTGGCGGTGGGTGCCGGTGGCTTCATGCTCGCGGGCTGGTTGGGCTGGCCGGCCGCGTTCCTGGGGTCGGCTCTGCTGCTGGCCGCCGTGGTTCCTTTCACCCTCACGGCCCCTGCCCTGCAGCCCCTGGCCCATCCCCCCCGCAGCCTGCGGGAGGCGATCGTGGGCCCGGCAAAGGAATTCCTGGGCCGTACCGGTGGCCGCCGCGCCCTGCTGATCCTGATCCTGGTGATGCTCTACCGCTGGCCCGATAGTCTGTTGAATGGCATGGCGGTGCCGTTCATGCTCAAGGCGGGCTTCAGTGCGGCCGAGATCGGCGCCGTGAACGGTGGGTGGGGGATCGCCGCCACCATGGCCGGAACCGCCTTTGGGGGCGTGCTGTTCAAGCCCCTGGGACTCAACCGCTCTCTCTGGGTGTTCGGGGTGATCGGCACCCTCACCAACCTTGCCTACTGGGCCCTGGCCCGCTTCGGCGGCGGTCTACGCGCTCTGGTGATCACGGTGAGCGTCGAGCAGTTCGCCAGCGGCATGGTCACCGCCGCCTTCCTGGCGCTGTTGATGAGCCTGTGCAACCCCCGCTTCTCCGCGACCCAGTACGCGCTGCTCTCGGGCGTCTACGCCCTGAGCCGCTCCCTCCTCTCCGCTCCGGCCGGTTTCCTGGCGGCGGAGGTGGGCTGGACCAGCTTCTTCGCGCTCACCCTGGCGGCTGCCGTTCCCTCCTTTCTGCTGCTCGCGGTGCTGGCTCCCTGGCGGGAGGAGGTGCCCCGCGGTGCCTTCGAGGCGGATCGGGATCCCACCTGATCCCGCCGCTCTTCTGCCTATCAGGCGAGTTCAGGACAGGGCCATGGCCACCAGGGTCTGGTTGTGGAACCCACCGGCACCCTGGGTGCGAGCAATCTCGCCATAGGTGTAGAAGCCGGCCACGGGCAGTGGACCCAGCAGCTCCTGCACGCACTCGAATTCCCCGTCGGTTGAGGCGCTTTCCAGCACCGAGCGGCGCGCCACACAGTCGAAGAGCAACATGCCAATCGGCGCATCGCCGCCTAGCCCATCACAGGCCTCCCGGCAGGCGGTTTCGGTGGCTCCTAGCACCGACTCGCTGTCGCCTTCCATGAACATCGTCATCCCTCCCTGGGGAAGGCCGGCAATGCAGGTGAGGCTGCGGGCCTCAAGGTCGGCGCCGGCCACATAGCGGATCTCGATGCGGTCCCGCCGCGGGATGCCCAAGGGATGGGTGGCGGCGAAGGCGGCGAAGGCTTCCGCGCTGGCGCTCGCCTCGGGCGGGGCCTTCAGGGTTTCCAGGTACACGTCGAGGGCGGGACGGTCATCCAGGCTCTTCACACTCACCCCCGAGCTGCTGGTGACCAGCATCGGCTCTCCCACCGGTTGCCAGCCGTGGGAGACACCGATGCCGATCGGGCTGTCGGATCCGATGGCGGCGGCCACCACGGCCTGGTTGAGCACCTTGGCTCCGAAGATCTGGGAGGTGGAGCGCATCGCCAAATCGTCGCCCGCGCATCCCCCCACCAGGGGTACCGAGGCTCCAGCCACCTCATAGGCCCCGCGGACCACCTCCATCTGGTCGCCACAGAGGCCATCGGCCAGGAGCACCAGGACGCGGTGGGGATGGGAGGGAAGGCCATCGAGGCAGCGGGCTGCCTCGCGGGAGGCCAGCCGCAGGCTGCCCGATTCCCCCTGCCCCACTCCCACCCGCACGGAGAAGCCCGCACCGCCTAGGGCCCAGAGCACGAGGCTGCGGCGCAGGGAGCGGCCATCGGTGAGCTCTCCGGAGGTGCTGCAGCCAATCAGCGGAACGGAGCCCAAGGCGACCTGGAGCTCCCCGGCCATCGCTTCCATCGGATAGGCGGGGGAGAGGAAGGCCAGCACCAGGGCCGGTGCCTCAACCGCCGCAAGACCCTCTGGAAAGAGGGCGGCCATGGCTTCGGTGATCGCCTCGGCCGCATCGGGGTTGCTGGAACTGCCGCAGCGCACCCAGCGGGGGCGCGCAGTGGTGGCCTCCCCCTGGTTCGTGGATTCGGGCACCACAGCGGCGCCGGGGGTGGGTTCGGTCATAGGAGCCACGGGGGCCGAAGCTTTCCCAACTTATGAACAGGGGTCGCAACGCGCCATGGCGGCACCGGCGAAACTCCCGAGTCTGCGGCCGGGTGCATGGACCAGGGTCAGCCCAGCCGCCGCCGCAGCTGCCCGCAGGCGGCGTCCTGGTCCAGACCGCGGCTGGCTCTCACGCTCACCGCCACATGGCGACGGACCAGGGCCGTACGGAAGGCCTCCACCGCTGCGGGGGAGGGCCGCTGGAAATTTTCCTCCTCGATCGGGTTGTAAGCGATCAGGTTCACATGGCTCTGGAAGCCCCGCAGGAGGCCGGCCAGGGCCTCCGCATGGCGGGGTTGGTCGTTGACGCCCCCCAGCAGGATGTACTCGAAGCTCACCCGCCGGCCCGTGATCGCCACGTAGTGGCGGCAATCCTCGAGCAGCTCTTCGATCGGATAGGCGTGGGCGGTGGGGATCAGCTCCTCCCGCAGCTTCTGATCCGGCGCATGGAGGCTCACCGCCAAGGTGAACTGGGCACGTCCCAGGCGATCGAGGGTCCGCTCGGCCAGGGTGGGCAGGGTTCTAGGAACCCCGACGGTGCTCACCGTGATCTGACGCTGGGCCATACCCAGGTCGCGGCAGAGACAGTCGATCGCGGTGAGCACCGCCTCGGTGTTGAGCAGGGGTTCGCCCATGCCCATGAACACCACATGGCTGGGGCGGCGGCCCATGGCCTCGCGCACACTGAGCACCTGGTCCACGATCTCGTGCACGGCAAGGGAGCGCTGCAGGCCCCCCTTGCCGGTGGCGCAGAAGCGGCAGGCCATCGAACAGCCCACCTGGCTGCTCACGCACACGGTGAGCCTCTCGCCGCTGGGAATCCCCACGGTTTCGATGCTCAGTCCATCGACGGTGGCGAGCAGCAGCTTGCAGGTGCCATCGCGGGCGTCACTGCGGTGAAGCAGCCTGGATCGTCCCAGCAGGCTCCGGCCTGGTTCTGTGTCCTCCGCCAAGGGCCCGGTGGTTCCTGGCCCGGCCTGGATCACCGGCAGCTCCTGCAGTCGCTGACGCCAGGCCTTGGGCAGCACCGAGATCGCCTCCAGGCTGCGGGCCCCGCGGTTGTACAACCAGTCATGCAGCTGGCGGCCACGGAAGGTCGGCTGCCCCTGGGCCTGGGCCCAGGCCTCTAGCTCTCCCACCCCGAGTCCCAGCAGGGGCGTGAATGGCAACGCCTGAGGGGCCCCATTGGTGAACGCCACAGCGGCGTGAGCGGCGCCTGCCTCATCTAGGTCTAACGCCGAGGTGCTCCTAGGGGCTGCCGCCACCCCTGACGGCTCCTGGGGGCTGGCGGTTCCCGCGGTGGCGGCCATCAGGGCCGAATCAAGAGCCCGTGGCCCAGAACCCATTCCACCGCCACCAAGGCCACAAAACCCATCATCGCGAGGCGACCGTTGAGCAGTTCATTGCGGCTGTGGAATCCCCATCGGGGCAACCAGCGCACCGGGATCGGCGTGCCCAGGTCGGTGGTCTTGCCTCCCGGGACCCGGGAGGCAGTCGCTGCCTTGGCCACTTGGCTTGGGCCGGTCGTCATGGGAGCGTCACTCATCGCTGAGCAATCCTTCCTCATGCAGGCCCTCCAGGGCAGCAGGATCGGCAATCAGTTCTTCATCAAGGCCCTCGTCGAGGGCCGGGCGAGTGAAGGCTGCGAAGGTGCTGGCCGTGGCCTCGATGCCATGGCGGCTGCGGGTGGCTTCAAGATCCTCTTCAGAGGGATCGTCCAGGACGGCCGCCGAGGCGGCTGGGGCTGGCATCTCCACCGTGTAGTCGGGCCGGAGGTTCTGCACCCGGCGGTAGCTGGCCCCCTCTTCCTCGAGGATGTCGGGGTGGGGACCCGCCTCGGCCCGGAGCTCCTCCTCAAAGCCCCCGAAGCCGGTGCCGGCGGGGATCAGGCGGCCGATGATCACGTTTTCCTTGAGGCCCCGCAGCCAGTCGCTCTTGCCCTCGATGGCCGCTTCGGTGAGAACCCGGGTGGTTTCCTGGAATGAGGCGGCCGAGATGAAGCTGTCGGTGTTGAGGGAGGCCTTGGTGATCCCGAGCAGCACCGGCGTGAATTCGGCCGGAGCGCCGCCGGTGATCGCCATGGCGGCGTTGCCCTTCTCCACCTGACGCAGCTCGATCAACTCACCGGGCAGCAGGGTGGTGTCGCCCGCATCCTCGACACGCACCTTGCTGGTCATCTGGCGCACGATGACTTCGATGTGTTTGTCGCTGATGGAAACGCCCTGGGATTTGTAGACGTTCTGCACCTCCTGCACCATCTGGAACTGCAGCTTCGAGATCGCTTCCTGGGCGGCCTCCATCGTGGGTTTGCGCAGGCGCAGATCCTCGAAGAAGCACTCCAGCAGCTCGTGGGGATTGATCGGACCATCGGTGAGCAGCTCACCAGCGCTGACCTGCTGACCATCGCTCACCATCACGTTGCGACCCAGCAGGATCGGGTAATCGGTGATCGCGTCGTCAGTTTCGATCACCGAAACGGTGATGGAGTCGTCGTCTTCGCCCTGTTTGATCTGTACCGTGCCGCTCTTGCGGCAGAGAATGGTCGAATCCCGCGGCCGGCGGGCTTCCAGCAGTTCCTCGATTCGAGGAAGACCCTGCACGATGTCTCCGGTCTTCTGGCGCTCGAACACCAGCAGGGCCAGGCTGTCGCCCCGTTGGACCAGTTCGCCGTCCCGAACGTGCAGCACCGAATCGGGCGACACCATATAGGGGCGGCCGAGGCGGATCGTGACGGTTTTGCCCTCGATCGCCTCCACCTGGCCGCAGCAGGGGGCCGTGACGCCCTCCGCTAGGGGATCACCATCCACCAGCCGGTCGCCGACTGCCACCAACGCCTTGCCGGAGAGTTCCAGGCTGCGGGTGTCGCCGGCGCGCTCCACAAGCAGGCGGCGGATCGGATCACCGCTCACGGATTCAGGCAGCTGCACCACGCCATCCTCTTTGCACAGGATCTGGGTGGTGGCCACCACGTCGCCACGCTTCACGGCGATTCCATCTTCTACTTGGAGTTCGGTGTGGGTGGAGCCGTGGCTGGCATCGGAGAGGGTGTCGCGCCGCACCAGAAGCGTTTCGAGAATCACCAGCTGGAGGCGATCGATGGTCTTGGCCCGCTTGTCGGCCACCGCTTCCACATCCACCGTCATCTGGGGGGTGGTGTCGAAGGTTTCAAGAATCAGTTGGGTACGCAGCAGTTCGACCCCTTCCACCGATTTGATCAGTTCCCCATCCTTGTAGGTGAGCCGCTGGGTGGCCTTGAGGCCGAGGGAGGGACCGCCGTTCTGCTTCACCGAGGCCAATTCAGGCAGGTGGGCGGCATCGGGGATCGTGTATTCCTCCACGGGGCGCAGCAGGACCGCTCCTCCCTGGGGAGTGTCGACCGCTTCGACGAATTGCATCGCCTCGGCCACGAGCCCTGGAGCGATCTCCTCACCGGGGTTCACCATGCGGCCCTCGCCGCCATAGCGGCTGAGGACCTTGCTGTCGCTGATCTGCCGCAGTTCGCCAGAGCGAACGATGATCTCCCGCAGGATGTCGTTCTTCTGGGTCACCGTCACGATGCCGGCCGTTTGGCTGAAGATGTCCTTCACCACTTCCGTGCCGGCCTCGATCCACTGGCCGTCCTCGATCATCAGCAGGGAGATGTCCTTGTTGATCTCGTGGGTTTCCTGGGGGACCCAGAGCAGGGTGCCTCCCTTGCTCACCTCGTAGCCGTGCTTGGCGGAGCGGGCTTTCTTAATCGACAGGCCGGGAGCGAATTTCACGATGCCGCCGGTCTGGGTCCGGAAGCGGTTGTCGTGGAGTTCGGCGATCACCTCACCGGTCCCAATCTTGGTGCCGGGATGGGTGATCAGCCGGTAGCGACTGCCATCCTTCTCCTCCAGGAACCAGTTCTCGCCGCTGTGGGTTGATTCGCCCTGCAGCTTGCAGTCTTTGAGGGTGATGCTGGCGGTAACGATTTGAACCTCACGTGAATCGCCGGCCGATTCCCGCAGCCGCACCGCGCCGCCGTATTCGCTAGACAACCTGCTTTCGGCGAGCACATCGCCGGTGTGAACCGGTTTGTTGCCCTGCACCACCGGCTGGGCATTCGGGGGAAGGTTATACACATCACCGCTGAACACCCAGAGGCGGCCAAGCCGCTGGGCCTTGTGGGTGATGTTGCCCTGGCGGTCCGTGACCTCGCGGGGCTGAATCACATCTTCAAAACGCACCTGACCCGCCAGGTCACAGATCACATCCTTGGTGGCCTTCTCCACGCTCTTTTTAACCTGAGCGCCCGCGGAGATCTGGGCCAACATCGTGTCGGCTGGCACATGCTCGCCATCGTTCAAGAAGAGGATGGAGCCGGAACTGATGCTCAGTTTCTGGGATTTACCCTTCGAACTCTTCACCTCCAACACGAAATCGGTTTCGGCCAGGTGAGCTTCCACCCCGTGGGGCGTGCGGTGGGGCCGCACCCGTGCTTTGGCACCGAACTCCACGATGCCTTCGATCGAGGAGCGCACCACACCGGTTTCGGCCGTGGACACACCGCCGGTGTGGAAGGTCCGCATCGTGAGCTGGGTGCCGGGCTCACCGATCGACTGGGCGGCGATGATCCCCACGGCTTCGCCGAGGTCCACGAGTTGGTTATGGGCCAGGGCCCAGCCATAGCACTTGCGGCAGACCGAACGGGAGGCCTCGCAGGTGAGCGGCGAACGGACCACCACGGTGCGAACCCCGGCCTCCTCAATGCGGCGGGAGAGGGGGGGATCGATCTCGCCGTTGCGGTCGAGGATCACCGTGCCATCGGCGTCGAGCACCGGCTCACCGGCCAGGCGGCCCACCAACTTGGCGGCGTACTTGCCCTTGTCGTCGGCATCGATCGGGATGCCGCGGGTGGTGCCGCAGTCTTCCTCCCGCACGATCACATCCTGGGCCACGTCCACCAGACGGCGGGTGAGGTAACCGGAGTCGGCGGTGCGTAGGGCCGTGTCCACCAGGCCCTTGCGGGCGCCGTAGGAGGAGATCACGTATTCGGTGACCGTGAGGCCTTCGCGGAAGTTGGTGCGGATCGGCAGGTCGATGATCTCGCCCTGGGGGTTGGCCATCAGGCCCCGCATCCCCACGAGCTGACGCACCTGGGACATGTTGCCCCGGGCGCCGGAGTTGGCCATCATCCAGACCGAGTTAAGCGGGTCGTTGTCGTTGAAGTTCTTCTTGACTTCCTCGACCAGACGCTCGTTGGTTTCCGTCCAGGTGTCGATCACCTTGGTGTGCCGCTCCACCTCGGTGATCTCCCCCAGCCTGTAGCGCTCCTCGGTGTCGGTGATCTGCTGTTCCGCCTCCTGCAGCAGTCGCACCTTCTCGCCCGGGATGCGCAGGTCGTCCACCGAGATCGACACCGCCGCCTGGGTGGCGTAGTGGAAGCCCAGGTCCTTGAGCTCGTCGGCCATGGAGGCGGTGGCCGCCGTTCCATGGTGCTTGAAGGCCCAAGACACCAGGTTGCGCAGGGCCTTCTTATCGATCACCCGGTTGCGGAAGGGGGGAGCCTCCCGGCTGAAGGCGGGTTTGGTTTCCGGCACGGCCGGGGCGGGAGCGGCCTTGCTGCTCTTCTTGCTCGACTTCTTGGCGGGCGTGGCGGTCATGGCGTGATCGGCGGTGTCAGCGCGGAGAGGAAAGGCTGGTCGGAAGGAGTGGGAAAGCTGGTGTGCCTTGGGCTGCGCTCGGGCAGGGCACGCCGGGGGAGGGCAGCGCCTCCCCTGATCGGCATTAGGCGGCGGCCACGGCGGCGATGATCGTGTGGTTGATCACCACGCGGCCCACGGTGGTGAGCAGGTAGCGGCTGATCAGGGCACCGTCCTCATCGAAGCGGTCGCGCCGATACTTCCACTGCTCCACGCGGGTGCCATCGCTGAGGGTCTCGCTCGACTGGGGCTCCCGGTCTTCGTCATCGCTCTCCACCTCACCGTTGAAGCGCACCCAGATCCAGTCGTGCAGATGGAGATGCTTCTCCTCAAAGGCATGGATCACATCTTCAAGGTCGGAGAAGGTGCGCGAGCGATCGCCAAAGTCGGGCTTGGTCGCTCCCGGTTGCTCGGCGGTGAGGTAGTAGGCACCCAGCACCATGTCCTGGGAGGGGGTGATGATCGGCTCGCCCGTGGCGGGCGAGAGGATGTTGTTGCTGGCAAGCATCAGCATCCGGGCTTCGGTCTGGGCCTCGATAGCCAGGGGCACGTGCACGGCCATCTGGTCACCGTCGAAGTCGGCGTTGAAGGCGGGGCAGACCAGGGGGTGCAATTGGATGGCGCGGCCATCGACCAGTTTCGGCTCGAAGGCCTGGATCCCCAGACGGTGCAGGGTCGGGGCACGGTTGAGCAGGATCGGGTGCCCCTCGATCACCTCCTGGAGCACCTGCATCACTTCATCGTCGGCGCGTTGAATCAGCTTCTTGGCCGCCTTGATGTTGTTCACGATGTTCTGGCGGATCAGGCGATGGATCACGAACGGCTGGAACAGCTCGATCGCCATCTCCTTGGGCAGGCCGCACTGGTGCATCTTGAGCTTGGGACCCACCACAATCACGGAACGGCCGGAGTAATCGACCCGTTTGCCGAGCAGGTTCTGGCGGAAACGCCCCTGCTTGCCTTCGATGATGTCGCTCAGGGATTTGAGGGCCCGGTTGTTGGCTCCCACCACGGTGCGGCCGCGGCGACCGTTGTCGATTAGGGCGTCCACGGCTTCCTGCAGCATGCGCTTTTCGTTGCGCACGATGATTTCGGGAGCCAGGATCTCCTGCAGCCTTGCCAGGCGGTTGTTGCGGTTGATCACCCGGCGGTAGAGGTCGTTGAGGTCGCTGGTGGCGAAGCGGCCGCCATCAAGCTGAACCATCGGACGTAGATCCGGTGGGATCACTGGGATCACATCGAGAACCATCCACTCGGGACGGGCACTGGTGGCGATGAAGTTATCGATCACCCGCAGGCGCTTGATCAACTTGGCCCGCTTTTGGCCCTTGCTGGCGTTGATGTCTTCGCGCAGCTGTTCGCCGATCTCGTTGAGATTGAGGTCTTCGAGCAGTTGCTTCAGCGCTTCGGCGCCGATGCCGACCACGGGCTCATTTTCAATCTCGGAATCTTCGGCGAAGATCTGATCTTCGATTTCCAGCCACTCGTCTTCGGTGAGCAGCTGTTTGTAGGTGAGATCCTTGTGGTCGCCCGGATCGAGCACCACGTAGCAGTTGAAGTAAACGATTTGCTCAACATCGCGCAGGGGCATGTCGAGCAGGATCGCCACATAGCTGGGGATGCCCTTCAGATACCAAACGTGGGACACCGGTGCCGCCAGCTTGATGAATCCCATGCGGTGGCGCCGCACCCGGCTTTCGGTGACCTCCACCCCGCAGCGCTCGCAGACGATGCCGCGGTGGCGCACCCGCTTGTATTTGCCGCAATGGCATTCCCAGTCCTTGGAGGGGCCGAAGATCTTCTCGCAGAACAGCCCGTCCATCTCGGGCTTGAGGGTGCGGTAGTTAATCGTTTCCGGCTTGGTCACCTCGCCCACCACCTGGCCGTTGGGCAGCGTGCGCTGGCCCCACTGCATGATCCGCTCGGGGGAGGCGAGCGTGATCTTCACGTAGTCGAAGTGGTTCTCGGTGCGGAGGTTGCTGTTGGACATGGCGGCTGTCGCGCGGAGAGGGAGGAAGGCGGGGGGATCGGATTCCCGTGCGACCGCCCCCAGGGAGGGGCGGCGCCGGGGCGATCAGCGATCAGTCGTCGTCGTAGTCCGCGACGCCGAGGGATTCGTAGGTGGGCCGGCTGGGGGTGCTGCGGCGAGGGTTGACGTCCTGCATCAGGTCCACTTCCTCGCCGGCATCGGTGTAGACGGCGATGTCCAGGCCGAGGGACTGGAGTTCGCGCATCAGCACCTTGAACGACTCGGGGGTTCCGGGTCTGGGGATCGGCTTGCCCTTCACGATGGCGTTCAGGGCTTCGTTGCGGCCCTGCATGTCGTCGGATTTGACGGTGAGCAGTTCCTGCAGGGTGTAGGCGGCGCCGTAGGCCTCCAGGGCCCACACCTCCATCTCGCCCAGCCGCTGGCCGCCCTGCTGGGCCTTGCCCCCCAGCGGCTGCTGGGTGACCAGGGAGTAGGGGCCGGTGGAGCGGGCGTGGATCTTGTCGTCCACCAGGTGCACCAGCTTGAGGATGTGGGCATAGCCCACGGTCACCGGCTGGTCGAAGGCTTCGCCGCTGCGGCCATCGATCAGCTGGATCTTGCCGGGGTTGGAAGGGTCATAGACCCAGTCCTTGCCAGGAACCTTGGCGGCTTCTTCGAGGTAGGCCTGCACCGTTTGCTTCGATTTCTCGGCGCCGTGCATCTCATCGAAGGGCACCACCTTGACCCGGCAACCGAGATGCGAGGAGGCCCAGCCCATCAGGCACTCGAACACCTGGCCCACGTTCATCCGGCTCGGCACACCGAGGGGGTTGAGCACGATGTCGATCGGTGTGCCATCGGGCAGGTAGGGCATGTCCTCCCGGGGAAGGATGCGGCTGATGATGCCCTTGTTGCCGTGGCGGCCGGCCATCTTGTCGCCCACCTGGATCTTGCGGCGCTGGGCCACATACACCCGCACCACCATGTTGGCGCCAGGGGGTAGTTCATCGCCCTGCTCGCGGGTGTAGATGCGCACATCCACCACTCGGCCCCTCTCGGTGCTGGGCACCCGCAGGGAGTTGTCGCGCACATCGCGGGCCTTTTCACCAAAGATGGCGCGCAGTAGCTTCTCCTCGGGGGGTTGATCGGATTCACCCTTGGGCGTCACCTTGCCCACCAGGATGTCGCCGCTCTCGACATAGGCGCCGATGCGGATGATGCCCATCTCGTCGAGGTTGCCGAGGCTTTCCTCGGCCACGTTGGGAATCTCCCGCGTGATCTCCTCGGGACCGAGCTTGGTTTGGCGGGCCTCGATCTCATACTTCTCGATGTGCACCGAGGTGTAGAGATCGTCTTGTACCAGACGCTCACTTACTAGAATGGCGTCTTCGTAGTTGTATCCCTCCCATGGCATGTAGGCGATCAACACGTTCTGGCCCAGGGCGATTTCGCCGCCCTCGCAGGCCGAGCCGTTGGCCAGCACCTGGCCGGCGATCACGCGATCGCCCTGCTTCACGATCGGTCGCTGGTTGAGGCAGGTGTCCTGGTTAGAGCGCTGGTACTTCTGCAGCATGTGGTAGTGATCTTCACCCTGCTCGTCGCGGATGATGATCTGGGTGGCGTCCACGAACACCACTTCGCCGTTCACCTTGGTGATCGGCACCATGCCGGAGTCGCGGGCCACCTGGGTTTCCAGGCCGGTTCCCACCAGGGGCCGTTCCGGACGCAGCAGAGGCACCGCCTGCCGCTGCATGTTCGAGCCCATCAGGGCGCGGTTGGCGTCGTCGTGCTCGAGGAAGGGGATCAGGGAGGTGGCCACCGAGATCACCTGCACCGGTGAGAGCTGGACGTAATCGACCTGCTCGGGCGGCACCTTTTCAAAATCCTGGCGGTAGCGCACCGGCACCAGGTCGGCGGTGATGTGGCCGCTGGCGTCGGTGGGTACGTCACCGGGGGCGACGCGGCATTCATCCTCCAGGTCGGCGGAGAGATAGATGGGCTTGCCTTCCTTGCTGACGATCCCGTTTTCCACCCGCCAGAAGGGGGTTTCGATGAAGCCGTATTCGTTCACCCGGGCATGGGTGGCCAGCGAACCGATCAGGCCGGCATTCGGGCCCTCTGGGGTTTCGATCGGGCAGATGCGCCCGTAGTGGGAGGGGTGGATGTCGCGCACGGCGAAACCTGCCCGCTCGCGGGTGAGGCCTCCTGGACCGAGGGCGCTGATGCGGCGCTTGTGGGTGAGTTCGGCCAGAGGGTTGGTCTGGTCCATGAACTGGCTGAGCTGGCTGGAGCCAAAGAACTCCTTGATCGCCGCCACCAAGGGCTTGGGGTTCACCAGCTGGGCAGGGGTGAGCGAATCGGTCTCGCCCACGGTCATCCGCTCCTTGATGATCCGCTCCAGCCGGTTGAGGCCCACCCGCACCTGGTTTTGCAGCAGTTCACCCACCGAGCGAACGCGGCGGTTGCCCAGATGGTCGATGTCGTCGAGGCTGGCGCCACCCACATCGAGCTCGAGATTAATTAGGTAATCAATCGTGGAGAGCACATCCTCAGGGGTGAGGGTGCGGGTGGCATCGGGAATGGTGAGCCGGAGCTTTTTGTTGATCTTGTAGCGACCAACCCGACCGAGGTCATAGCGTTTTGGATCGAAAAAGCGGCTGTGCAACAGGGTCTGGCCGCCACTCACCGAAGGCGGTTCACCGGGACGCAGTTTTTTGTAGAGCTCCAGGAGGGCCTGATCCTCGGAAGCGATGCCCTCATCGTTGGCCGCCTCAATAGACTTCTGGTAATACTCCGGGTGGCGGAGCTTGTCGAGCACGTCGTTGTCGGAGAGGCCGATCGCCCGCATCAGCACGTGGGCATTGATCTTGCGGGTCTTGTCGACGCGCACGTGCAGTAGGTCGTTCTTATCGGTCTCGAACTTCAGCCAGGCGCCTCGGTTGGGGATCAGGCTGGCGTTGAAGGTCTTGCGACCGTTCTTATCCTGCTCATCTTTGAAATAGACGCCGGGGGAGCGAACGATCTGGTTCACGATCACGCGCTCGGCACCATTGATGATGAAGGTGCCGCGTTCGGTCATCAGGGGCAATTCACCAATGAACACCTCCTGTTCCTTAATCTCCCCGGTTTCCTTGTTGATCAGCCGGCAGGTCACATACATCTGCGAGGCGAAGGTTGCGTCACGCCGCTTCGCCTCCTCCACATCGTGGCGGGGACGCTTGAGTCGGTACTGGTCGCCGACGAAATGCAGCTCGAGCTTGCCGGTGTAATCGGTGATCGGCGAGAAGCTGTCCAACTCCTCGATCAGGCCCTTCTCCAGGAACCACTTGAAGCTCGCCCGCTGTACCTCCACCAGATCCGGAAGGTAAGTGACGGTCTTGGCGACCTGGATCGCGCTGCTCATGCGGTGAACCTGCAGGAACGGGTGGATAAGGGAATCGGCTTGGTCATGGGACCGGTCGTCAGACGCAGGGTCGACGACCAGCGGGCACAGCGGAGGGTCGGAGGTGTCGACACCAACAGCCGTTCCTGCGATCAGGAACGGCTGTTCAGGCGAAGCCCCCTACCCGGCCTCCCGCAAGGCTGAGGAGGGGGTGGATGCCGCTTGGGACCAGTGGAGATCCCAAGCGCTGTGGTGATCCGGGGGGGTGAGCCGAAGGGTGGACAAAGAAGCGCTTCCGCTGCCAGGCCAATGAAACATCATACATTGTGAAGTGGCAGGCGAAAGAGGCGGGCCGCATTGGCGGTGCTGATAGAAGCCACCTGTTCGAGCGTTTCCCCCCGCAGTTCCGCCACCCGGGCGGCCACCATTGCCACGAAGGCCGGTTCGTTCCGCTTGCCCCGGCGTGGCACTGGGGCAAGGAAGGGGCAGTCGGTCTCTACCAGATAACGGTGGGCCGGCACCTGGCGGGCGCATTGGTGGGTGGCTTCGGCCTTGGGGAAGGTGATGGTGCCGCTGAAGCTGATGTAGAGGTCATGCTCCAGGAAGGCTTCCATCTCCTCGGGTGTACCTCCCCAGCAGTGCATCACCCCGCGGGGCACGCCCCCTTGGCGTGCCCGAGCGGCCAACAGCTCCAGCATCGGCGCTGCGGCGTCCCGGCAGTGGATGATCACCGGCAGATCCAGCTCGACGGCCAGATCCAGCTGGGGCTCCAGCACGGCCAGTTGTTGCTCCAGGTTGCTCTCCCGGAACAGATCCAGCCCGAGCTCCCCGATCGCCACAACTCGGGTATCGGCGTTGGCGGCGCTCCGCAGGTCGCGGGCGGTGTGCTCGTGCCAGTGGTGGGTGTCCAGGGGATGGACGCCCACCGCATAGCGGAGTTCCGGAAAGCGGTCGGCTAGGGCGCGGATGGCGGGGATTTCCGCAGGCTCCACACAGGCATGAACCAGGGCACTGACGCCGGCTTCACGCCAGCGGGCGGCCACTTCGTCGAGATCCGCATCAAAGTTGCGGAAGACGATGTGGCAATGGGAATCAACCAGCGCGATCGACGCTGGTGTTGAAACAGCCAAGCCTGCGGTGGCATCACCCGGGGCGGTGGAGATGGACATCGGGGCGGGAGGCGAAAGCGAAACCGTGCTCACCATTGTGAGATCTCCGGATTAAAACCCCGTCCCCCATCGAAGGGGTCGGGGAGACTCGCCCTCTCGACGTGGGGGGACGCTCAGGCTTGGGCGGGCTCGAGAACTTTCTTGACGGCGGCGCTCAGCCGCGATTTCTGGTTGGCGCCGGTGTTGCTGTGCAGGACGCCCACCTTCACCGCCTTGTCGATTTTGCTGAATGCGGCGTTGAGGCTCGTTTCCACGGCAGCCTTGGCTTCGGCGGCCGGCTCCTGGGTGTAGGCCGAGCAGGCGGTGAAGCAGCGCTTCATGAGCGTGCGCAGGGCCGACTTGTAGGTGCGGTTCCGCAGCCGGTTGCGCTCGGCGATCTCGATGCGCTTCTTCGACGACTTGTTATTGGCCACAGGTGCTGGCGCTGACTCGACAAACGAAGATCCTACCTTGTCAGGCGGCCAGCAACCTGGCCCGCTTCCAGGAGGCCGGCCCGGCGGCGGCTGGGGGCATGGCCAGCCCTAGCCTTGGCAGCGTTCCGGTCCCGTGTCTGGATCAGGTTCCTCGATCCGCCGGGAAATTCATTGTTGAAACCGTTCGTGAACGAGGTGGATCCATTTCAGCCAGGGCCAGGCCAGCAGGCCCTCAACCCTCCCCTGGTCCTGGCCTGTCTGCGGGATCTTGAGCAGGCTGGCGCCAGGTTGGCGGCCATCGCCCAGCGGACCGAAGGGAACGCCATGGCGGAGCAGCAGCAGAGGGTGGCCGCAATCCTGGAGCGGGTAAGGCTTGAGGGGGACGAGGCCCTGTTCGATCTCACCCAGCGTTTCGACGGGGTGCGGCCCGATCCCCTCGCCATTGGGCCCGAGCGCCTGGCCCAGGCGTGGGACTCCACGGGGCCTTCGCTGCGCGCCGCTCTGGAGCTGGCCCACGACAGGATCACCACCTTTCATCGTCACCAGCTTCCCGCCGACCTGGCGGTGAGCGGACCCCATGGGGAGCGCCTCGGGCGCCGCTGGCGGCCCGTCGCGCGGGCGGGTTTGTACGTGCCCGGCGGGCGGGCCTCCTACCCCAGCACGGTGTTGATGAACGCGGTGCCGGCCCGCGTAGCGGGCGTGGAGCGCATCGTGATGGTCACCCCGCCTGGTCGGGATGGGGAACCCAACCCCACCGTGCTGGCGGCGGCCCATCTCGCCGGGGTGCGCGAGGTGTATCGGGTGGGCGGGGCCCAGGCGATCGGGGCCCTCGCCTATGGCACCGCATCCATTCCCCGGGTGGATGTGATCAGCGGGCCTGGCAACCTCTGGGTGACCCTGGCCAAGAAGGCTGTGTATGGCCAGGTGGGCATCGATTCCCTGGCGGGCCCCAGCGAGGTGCTGGTGATCGCCGACCACACAGCCCGGGCGGATCAGGTGGCCGCCGATCTGATGGCCCAGGCGGAGCACGATCCGCTGGCGGCCGCCATCTTGATCACCACCAGTGAGGAGCTGGCGGCGGCGGTGCCGGCAGCGGTGGCGGCCCAGCTCGCCCGGCACCCCCGGGAGGCAATCGTGCGCCAGGCCCTGGCCGACTGGGGGCTGATCGTGGTGTGCGGCGATCTGCAGGAGGCGGCCGGGCTCAGTGATCGGTTCGCGCCGGAGCACCTGGAGCTGCTGGTGGAGGATCCGGAGGGTCTGGCGGAGCGGATTCAGCACGCCGGCGCCATCTTCCTCGGGCCCCACACGCCTGAGGCGGTGGGCGACTACCTGGCCGGTCCGAACCACACCCTGCCCACCAGCGGCACGGCCCGCTTTGCCGGAGCCCTGTGCGTGGAAACGTTTTTGCGCCACACCTCCTTGATCCAATTCAATCGAGCGGCCCTGCAGGCCACCAGCGCCGCCGTGATTGAGCTCGCCGAGAGCGAGGGCCTCCACAGCCACGCTGAATCGGTGCGGCGCCGGCTTGATTGAGGGTCGATCCGGTCCGCCGGGTCGGCCTTGAAGCCCTGGCCACCACCGAGCTGCTCTGGCCCTGATCCCCCGCGGATGGACCGACAACAGCGGCGCCGGCCGATAGCGTGCCCGCACCCTGTCTTTCCCCATGGCCCCCCCTGCGCTTCGTGCCCTGCCGCTCGTCGTGGGCGCCGTTGGACTGCTCGGGGCCTCGATGCTGCTGCGCCTCCCCTCGGCAGCGAACCCTTCCCCAGGGGCGGTATCTCCGCCACCCTCCGCACCCGTGCCGGCGAGCCCCGGAGCCCCTGCGGTTCCCATGCCGGCTCCGCCCGGGCCCCCCGTTGCGCCCGGGCCCCCTGCTGCGCCAGCGGCCGGCCCGTTGTTGCCCACCCGGGCCGGTCTACCCACCGCGCCCGACGGCCGCCATTACCCCCTGGTGCCGGCGGATCCCGGGGCCAGCGCCGGCCTGCTCGCCCAGGTGGAGGAGGCCCTGCGCTCGGAGGCCACCCCCGCAGCGGATTTACCAGCCCTAGGCCACCAACAGCAGGTGATCTACCGGGTGCTGGCCTACCAGCCTGAGCAGGCTGATCGGGTGCGTGCCGCCCTGCCGGAGCGTTGGCGGCCGGTGTTCGATCGACACATCCGGGCCCGGCGGGAGTTCATCGCCATGCACGATCCGAGCCGGCGGCCGGCCAACCTGCCCGCCTGGCGGATCATTCCCCCGGAGCCCGCCACTAACCTGCTGCGCTACTACCGCGAGGCCGCCGCCGCTACGGGCATCCCCTGGGAGGTGTTGGCCGCAGTGAATCTGGTGGAGAGCGGCATGGGGCGGATCGATGGGGTGTCGGTGGCCGATGCCCACGGCCCGATGCAGTTTCTCCCGAGCACCTGGGCGGAGCCGGGCATCGGCAACGGTGGCAATATCCGCGATCCCCGCACGGCGATCCACGGCGCTGCCCGCTACCTGGTGCGCCGCGGCGGCCTCAAAGACATCCGTAAGGGGCTGTGGGGCTACAACAACAGCGACCACTACGGACAGGCGGTGCTGGAGTACGCCGCCCTGCTCAAGGAGGACCCCCGGGCCTACACCGGCCTCTACCACTGGGAGATTCACTTCGCCTCCGCCGCCGGTGACCTGTGGCTGCCGGTGGGTTATCTGGAGGCCCGGCCGCTGCCGGCCAGCACCTGGCTGCAGACCACGCCGGTGGGGGCGCCGCCGCCGGGGAGCTCGGGCTACTGAGGTCTGGGGCGGATCCCAAGGGGATCAGGCCCGCGGTTCAAGCCGGCCGGTGAGACTCACGCTGTAGGCGATCCGATGCAGCACCTCGCCGGTGCTGAACACCCCGATCGTGGCGGTGAGGGGCACCGAATCCGTGAGCAGGGTGTCGCTGGGACCGCTGAACTCGTGAACGGACCAGCCGACGGTGGAGACACCGCCGATGCCGTTGAGGGTGATCAGGGGGGCCGAGCGGATCACCCGGAAGGCCTGGTCGGCGGCCACCACCGCCCGGGGCAGCGCGATTTCGAGGTTCAGATCCTCCAGCACCCAGCTGGATTTTTCCTTGCCGAACAGGCCGTGCTCGGCCTCCAGGTCGACCTTCACAACCCCGGTGAGGGTGATCAGATGCAACCCACCCACCCCTTCAAGGTGCACCCAGTGGGTCGAGGCAAAGCTGTCCCTGTGGTCGCCACTGAGCTGGCTGAAAGAGAGGGCCACTGCGAAACCGGGCAAGGATTTGCTCCGTAGTAGCACGCATGGCCCTGATGGCCAGGGTCCGGAAGCCGCCGCGGAGCCAGGCCCGCCTCAGCGCTTCACCAGGTCCCGCACGCCCGGCATCCCATCCACGATCTCGCCCACGAGAACCTGGTCGGTGAGGTTCACGAACAGCCCGTTCTCCAGCACTCCGGGAAGGTTGTTGATCGCCTTCTCCAGGGCCTCGGGATCGTTGATGCCACCGGGGAACTTCACGTCCAGCACCAGGTTGCCCTGGTCGGTCACCACCGGGCCGGCCTTGCGCACGGCCATGCGCAGCTGGGCGTCACCGCCCATCTCCCCCAGCTGCCCCTTCACCTGGCGCCAGGCGCCGGGCAGCACCTCCACCGGCAGCAGGAACCCCAGGTTGAGGGTGTCGACCAGCTTGGTGCTGTCCACCACCACCACGAAGCGTTTGGCGCGGACCGCCACCAGCTTCTCCTGCACGTGGCAGGCGCCGCCGCCCTTGATCAGCTGGAACGAGGGATCGACTTCATCGGCGCCATCGATGGCCAGATCGATGCGATCCACAGCGTTGAGGCTCTGCAGAGGGATGCCCAGTTCGGCCGCCAGCACCTCCCCCTGAAAGGAGGTGGTGACCCCCACGATGTCGCGCAGCTCGCCGCGCTTCAGCTTGGCGCCCAGGCCCTGGATCATCAGCGCCGCAGTGGAACCGGAGCCCAGGCCCACCACCATGCCGTCGCGGATCTGCTCGACGGCTGCCGCGGCCACCGCCTGCTTCATCTGGTCCTGCAGGTCCGCCATCACACGCGCCAGCTGAGGGGCCAGACCGTAGCAGGGAAGGGGGGCAGAGCTGGGCTGCCCAAGCGACGGCGATGGGTGGGCCTCCCGATGCACTCGAATGGTCCTGGAGCCCTTGGCCATCAAAAAGGGGCCCAGCCTTGAACGACTGGACCCCAAGGAGGGAGCGATCAGCTCAACCCGCTGAACCCTTCTCCGGCAGGGCCGCCGGCCGGATCGAGAGCTGCATCTCCTTCTGACCCCGCACCACCTTCAGGGCCAGGGGTTGGCCCACCTGGGCGTGCTCCACGGCCTGCAGCAGGGCCGAAGGGTTGAGCACCGGTTGGTCGGCAATCGACACCACCAGGTCGCCTCGCTTGAGCCCGGCCGATTCGGCGGGACTTTCGGGCAGCACCTTCTGCACCAGGGCGCCGTCGCGCTCGGGGAGTTGCAGCAGGGCATCGGGGTCGCGGTTGTTCTCCCGGGCCACCCGGGCGGTGAGGGGCACCAGTTGCAGACCCAGGTAAGGGTGGATCACCTTGCCGCCCTCGGCCAGCTGGCCCGCCACCCGTTTGGCCAGGTTGATCGGGATCGCGAAGCCCAGGCCGGCGCCGGGGCCGGAGCGCACCAGGGTGTTGATGCCGATCACCTCACCGTTGGCATTGATCAGGGGGCCTCCGGAGTTGCCCGGGTTGATGGCGGCGTCGGTTTGGATCAGATCCAGGCGCTTGTCGGCGAAGCCCAGGCTGTTGATGTCGCGGTGCAGGCTGCTCACGATGCCGAGGGTCACGGTGCGCTCCAGGCCGTAGGGACTGCCCAGGGCAATCGCCCAGTCGCCAACTTCGAGGGCCTCGGAATCGCCCAGTGGGGCGGCCTTGAGCTCGCCCTTGCGGCCCACCCGCACCACGGCCAGGTCGGTGACCGGATCCGCCCCCACCACGCTGCCGTCGAGCTGGCTGCCATCGGCGAGGGTCACCTCGACGCTGTCGACCGAATCCACCACGTGGGCATTGGTGAGCACCAGGCCGCGGCCGGCGTCGATCACCACCCCCGAACCCTGGCCGCGCTCGCGCATCGAACCGGAGGGGTCGCCGAAGAGATCGCGCAGCAGCGGATCGAGCATGGCCGGATCAAAGGGCTGGCGCGCCACGTTGCGCTCGGTGTCGATCCGCACCACGGCGGGGCCCACCCGGCGGGCGGCTTCGGCCACGAAGCTGTGGCCTTCCGGGGTGAGGCCCACAGCTGCCGCGCTGGCCCAAGGGGCGGCCGACTGCGGTGGGGGCAGCTGCGCGTCCGTGGGCGAAGGGGCCACTTCGGCAGGGTCGCTGGCGGGGGTTGAGGTTGTGGGGGCGCGCCCCAGCGGGGTGGCCGGCACCCCCTGGATCGGAATGGCCTGGGCGGGGAGCGGGGGCAGGGCCCCCACCGCGAGCAGAACCACCAGGACCACCGGCAGCAGGAGCGCAGTGAGCCGACGAAGAAAGTGTTTCAGGGGAGGAGGCCGTTGGGGAACACGACATTCGAAAACTAGGGGCACTCCAGGGCCGGCCAGCGCAGCAGGCGATGCCGGATTTCCCCATCCCCTCCCAGCTCCAGCAGGCGGCCGCCCGGATCGACGGCCCGGTCCAGCGGGCAGGGCTGAACAGGCCCGTAGCCGATCAGGGTGGAGGGGCAGCCGAGCAGGGGCACCTCCGGCCGGCCCGGCAGGCTGCCCTGCCAGTGCTGGTGCACGTGGCCGAACACGACACCCCGCACCCGCGGCGCCGCCGCTAGCAGGGCCATCAGTCGCTCCCCCTCGTCGAGGCCGATGGCGTCGAAGCCGGGATCGCCGATCGCTAGCGGCGGATGGTGCAGTGCCACCAGCACCGCCGCCGCCGCCGGGGTCAACAACACCTCCTCCAGCCAGGCCCACTGGGCTGGATTGAGGCGGCCCCCCTCCCGGCCGGCGCAGTGGCTGTCGAGGGCCAGCAGGCTCCATCCCGGTGCCGGTTCGAGGGGCCAGAGCCCCGGCGCGATCCTGGCTTGCCGGCCGAGGGCGGCGCGGAGCAGCTGGGGATGGTCGTGGTTGCCCGCCAGCAGGATCGGTGCCGCAATCCCTGCCGGCGTGGGGGCGGGGATGGGTTCGGGGAACTCTGATCGCAGGATCTCGCCGAGCCGCCGGTAGCCCCCCCAGCTCTCGTCCTGGCAGAGGTCGCCGCTGATCAGCAGCCGATCGGGGAACTCCCCGCAAGCCCGGAGCTGGGCCAGGGCCTGCTGCAGCCCGTGCCGTAGCAGGGCGGAAGGCCTACGGCCCCGCAGGCGGCCGGCCGGATCCGCCAGCAGGTGGGGATCGCTGAGCTGCAGTAGGCGCAAGCGGGGGACCATTCCCAACAAGTCTTGACGACTGGGGCGCACCCATGGGCACGGGCGGGCCGATTCCGGGAGGATTCCCCCTAAGTTGCCCGCCTTGAAGGCTGCCTGCCATGCCCTCCATCCCGCCCGGCACCCGTCAGCGCTGTGACCTCTGCCAGGTGGAGATTCAGGGGATGGTGGGGGGCGCCGACCTCGTGCACTTCAGCATGGGTGCCCCGGGCACCCGGGCGAAGCTGTGGGCCAGGGTGTGCCAGTACCTGCGCAGCCCCGAGCAATGTGCCCGCTGTCTCAACCAGGATGCGGCTCTGCGGGGCACCGTGACCAGCAACGACTACTACGCCGAGGCGCCCGTACTGGATCTGGGGGTGGCCCCGCCGGTCGATCCCTTAGGGTGATGACTTGCCCGCCGGGCAGCACTCTGACTTGAGCTGGCGCCCCTGTGGGGCATTGGTTCGCGGCAGGGGCAGTTCTATAAACTGCGGCCGCGGCGGCTGCTCCGCCCCCGGATCCGGTTCCCTTGAACCGTCCGAGACCCGCCGCTCCCCCTTGGCCAATCCCCTCATCACGGACCTTGAACGGCTGGTCGGCCCCCAGGCCGAGGCTGCCGCCCTGAGGTTGGAGGCCGTCCATTTGCACGCCCACCGCATTCCAATGACGGTGCAAGTGCTGGTGCGGCGGGCTGATGGCTCTGATGTGAACCTCGACGACTGTGCCGCCTTCAGCGGCCCCCTTGGTGAGGCACTCGAGGCCGCCGCCCTGTTGGACACGCCCTATGTGCTGGAGGTGAGCAGCCCCGGCATCGGTGAGGAGCTCAGCACCGATCGTGATTTCACCAGTTTCCGGAGCTTCCCGGTGGCGGTGGATCGCCTGGCCGCCGATGGATCCGGAACCCTCCATGAGGGCCTGTTGCTCGGCCGTGACGCCGAGGCCGTCCAACTCAATGTGCGGGGGCGCACGGTGCGGCTGCCGCGTCAGGAGGTGGTGCGGGTCCGTCTTGTCAGTCCCCGCGACGGCCCCTAGTCCTCCAGCCCTTGTTCCGCCACGGCAGCAGGGCATCCCTCGTTCCCGACGGCCTCCTGGCCTTTACGCATCCCCGACTCCTTTCCGAAGCCATGGCCCTGGTCCTTCTCCCCGGTCTGAACAATCTGATCGAGGACATCAGCGACGAGAAGAAGCTGTCTCCCCAGGTGGTGGAGGCCGCCCTGCGCGAAGCCCTGCTGAAGGGCTATGAGCGCTACCGCCGCACCCTTTATCTCGGCATTAGTGAAGATCCTTTCGAGGAGGATTACTTCTCCAACTTCGATGTGGCTCTTGATCTGGAGGACGAGGGTTACCGCGTTTTGGCCAGCAAGATCATCGTGGATGAAGTGGAGAGCGATGACCACCAGATCTCGATCGAAGAGGTGCGGCAGGTGGCCGAAGATGCCCAGATCGGCGACACCGTGGTTCTCGATGTGACACCCGAAAAGGATGATTTTGGTCGCATGGCCGCCTCCACCACAAAGCAGGTGCTTGCCCAGAAATTGAGAGATCAGCAGCGGCGCATGATCCAGGAAGAGTTCGCCGATCTGGAGGATCCCGTGCTCACCGCTCGGGTGATCCGCTTCGAGCGCCAGAGCGTAATCATGGCCGTGAGTAGCGGCCTAGGCCGGCCCGAGGTGGAGGCCGAGCTGCCCCGCCGCGACCAGCTGCCAAACGACAACTACCGCGCCAACGCCACCTTCAAGGTGTTTCTCAAGGAGGTGAGCGAGGTGCCGCGGCGGGGGCCCCAGCTGTTTGTGAGCCGCGCTAATGCCGGCTTGGTTGTGTATCTCTTTGAGAACGAAGTCCCCGAAATTCAGGAGGGTTCGGTGCGGATCGTGGCTGTGGCCCGGGAAGCCAACCCCCCCTCCCGCTCGGTGGGTCCCCGCACCAAAGTGGCCGTGGACAGCGTGGAGCGCGAGGTGGATCCGGTGGGGGCCTGCATCGGCGCCCGCGGCTCCCGCATCCAGCAGGTTGTGAACGAGCTGCGGGGCGAGAAGATTGATGTGATCCGCTGGTCGCCCGACCCCGGCCAGTACATCGCCAATTCCCTCAGTCCCGCCCGGGTGGAGATGGTTCGCCTTGTGGATCCCGAGGGGCACCATGCCCACGTGCTCGTGCCCCACGATCAGCTCAGCCTGGCGATCGGCCGGGAAGGCCAGAATGTGCGCCTGGCCGCGCGGCTCACCGGCTGGAAGATCGACATCAAGAATGCTGGGGAGTACGACCAAGCCGCCGAGGATCAGGTGGTGGCCGGTCTGATTGCCCAGCGCCAAGAGGAGGAGGCCCTCCAGGCCGAGGCGGAGGCCCGCCTGGCCGTCGAACAGGCGGCCCGGGCGGAGGAGGATGCCCGTCTGCGGGAGCTGTATCCCCTGCCAGAGGACGAGGAGGAGCTGGACTATGGCGCCGAGATCATTGCTGGGGAGGAGCTCGGCGGCGAGCCTGCCGAGGCTGACGGGTCCGATACCGAGGTGAGCGCCGAGGTGAGCGAGGTTCCCGCGGCGTCCAGCGATGACGGGGCCAGCGAGGATCCGGCCCGGTGAACCCCCCTCGCCCCGTGCTGCGGCGCTGTGTCTCGTGCCGGATGCTGGTGGATCGACTCCAGCTCTGGCGGGTGATCCGCCTGGCCGACGGGGGACTAGGACTGGATGGGGGAATGGGCCGTTCGGCCTATCTATGTCCGAGTCCTACTTGTCTGGATGAGGCCAGGCGACGCAAGCGCCTTCAACGGGCACTGCGCTGTCAGGTATCGGATTCCATCTT
>Ga0209087_1000438_pt1 | contig 26528 bp, 27 predicted proteins | sample S_130805_EF_Meta_FD_187321 | JGI IMG/M metagenome (GOLD analysis project Ga0209087, IMG submission 187321) | Freshwater microbial communities from Lake Simoncouche, Canada to study carbon cycling - S_130805_EF_MetaG (SPAdes) (version 2) | ecosystem: Environmental > Aquatic > Freshwater > Lake ... | reverse complement strand
GCATCCGCCTTTGCCATATCTATTTTAAATTGTGCTTCCATCGCTGCCGCCTCGGCTTTGGCCTTCGCCATTTCTGCGGCTACGGCTGCATCGGTTGCGGCTTGGTCCCGATTCCGTTGATTGGTAGATGTAATATCATAAACTGTCCCAGCAATTCCCGCAGAAGTTAATGCAGTAGTTATGGGGTTTCTGTACATAGCTCCGGGAGCTGCCCGGACTGCTCTTACGGCAGCACCGGGTGCAGCCCTAGCGGCTGCGGCGGCACGAGTAGCGGCGGCCCGAGCAGCTGCGGCTGCTCTAGAGGCTGCTGCGGCTGCAGCCCTAGAGGCTGCGGAAATGGCGGCTGCGGTTCCCCGAACTGCCGCACTAGCAAGAGCACCAGCAAAACCGCCTTGCATATCACCACAACACTTGCATTTCACCCTACGACAGCTCGGGCACTTTGGTTTGCGTTGGCGAGGCATCTTGTTCTATATTCTCTATACAAAATTCTACGACAATTGTGTTAGCGAGATTTGATTTGTACACGCTAACGAGATTCGTTTCCATTTCATTTTCCATATACATCGGTATTTCGTACCGAATTGTGTTTCCTTTGCTTATTACATTTATGTTCCGTGTATGCGACCACATAGTCGGAACAGAAAAGTTACGTTTGCATATTCTGGCGTACATCTATTAATACAGCCCATTTTGTTTTACAAATCTTGACGCAGCCGGAAGACTGAGACCTTGTTCACGCATTACTTGTCTGACAATCGCCGCACGAGGATTGGAACGACGGGGCCGCCCCGCACCCATCATCTGGGCGGCGTAGTACTGGTCGGCAAGATTGCCGGTGGCTACGCCCTCGCCAGTTGCACGGCGACCACGGGGACCACGGGGACCGCCGGTGCCACCGGGACCGTCGGGAATCTGGGGACCGTCGGGACCACCGGGACCACCGGGACCACCGGGACCACCGGGACCATCGGGGTCATAGTACCCAGAATCGCCGTCACCGTAACCGTCAGTCTCGGCGAAATAGATAGCCAGAGCAATCGCTGGAATGCCGAGACCCAGAGCCAGCTTGACACGAGCCGGAGTGATTCCCATACGTGCGAGTTTTTGGGCCACGGTCTCGTTTGTTTCGCCCGCTTGTTGGGCTGCACGAACACGGGCAGCAGCCTCGGCGGGGCTGTAAGGCTTCATAACTCCGGGAGTACGTACTGCCAGAGCCGTAGATGGGCGATTGAATATACGATTTAATGCATAATTACGGAACGCAGAATTTGATGTGAATGCCGCTTGGCCCGGATTGTACGGAACAAGAGCGGAAGACGTGGGGCGGGGGACAACTGGGGTACGAACACCACGGAAACGATTACCGATACCACGCGCCGCCGCAGCCGCCGCATCACCAATAGTACCGAGGAGCCCAGACAAACCCGCAGCACCGCCTTCCATATCCTCATCCGAAGAAGATTCCTCGCATATGCATCTCTTGCGACGGCAGTCGGGGCATTTGTGAGACGCGCCGCCCCGGAACTGGCTCAGCCCCATAGACGGCGTCGCACCGGCACCGACCATTCCAGCACCGTAGAATTGACCACCGTGCATCTGCTGGCGGAAAGTCTGTTCCTCCATAGCTCTCATATCTGCCATCTGTGCTCGTGCTGCTCTTGCCATTATATTAGAGGCTACGAAAAAAAAGCAAAGGACTATGTAGAATGAAAGTCTTGTCCCTTTTTGACGGAATTTCTTGTTGTCGTGTTGCTCTTGGAAACGCCACCGGGATTGAGTATTTTGCATCTGAGATAGACAAAAATGCTATCAAAATCGCAAAGAAAAATTGGCCTAATACAATCCATTTGGGAGATGTAAAAGATGTAAGCGGGGCCAAACTACCTTCGGAGATTGACATTCTTGTTGGCGGTTCCCCTTGTACAGATTTATCTATAGCTATGAAATCACGGACCGGACTAGAGGGAAATCGTTCAAAACTATTTTGGGAGTATTTACGCATCTTACAACAGACAAAGCCAAAATGGTTTATTCTTGAAAATGTTGCTTCTATGTCTGATAAAGACAAGGACATTATTACGGAAGCATTAGGAGTTCAGCCGGTAATGATTAATGCATCTCTTGTATCTGCCCAAAATCGCAAACGTTATTTCTGGACGAATATCCCAATCAAGGGACTACCGGCCGATAGAGGGTTGACAGTTGCCGATATACTTGAGCCGTCGGTAGATGACAAATACACAGTAAAAAGCAAATATACAGAAAGAACCGTGGCCTCTAAAAATGGTGTAAAAGAGGTTGGTTACATCAAAGAAGCGACGGGGCAAGCCCATCAAGCAAACAGAGTATATGACCCGTCCGGAAAATCTCCTACTCTTTTAGCGAGTGTTTCTGGGTTGATACAAATCGGTCACGTATCTAATAAAAACTACCAAGGCAACCGAGTCTACGACACTTCTGGAAAATCGGTTACTCTTACAGCACTTGGTGGATGTGTCGGGGGCAAGACGGGATTATACAAAACTGCTGCGGCTATTAGAAAACTAACACCCGTAGAATGCGAACGGTTGATGGGACTTCCCGACGGGTACACAGACGGGATTTCTATGACTGCAAGATACAAGGCAGTAGGAAATGCCTTTCACGTTGAGATAATTAAATGGATTTTATCACATATTCCACAATAAAAAATATGCGTATGTGATATATGGAAGACCGAAAGCATTATTGGGAAGACGTTTGTATTCCACGCAACGAGTTCATCAAAGAACACGTACATCTGCTGAAATTACTTAAACACGGTAACCGGGCACAATTGCTAACAGAAGCTAAATCACAAGAAGCCGAATTGCAGATGCAGACGGGCGGAGGGGGGGTTCCAAAACATCATAGAATAAAAATGAACGACGTTGATTGGCGTAAACTGTCATCCAATCAACAAAGGGCGGCTAACGAGGCGGCCCTTGCCCTTATGGCGGCGGCGGCAAGAAGGAAGGTTTTAGCAATAGCAGCACAACGCCACGTAGACCTCGGGGAAGCGGCCAAGCGTAAGCCACCGAAAAAAGGCGGCTCACGGGCGGCGGGGTACATCAAGAAATTAATTGCGATGTACATGGACGGCCAAGATGGTCTTGATATTAAAAAGATGAAGTTTGCTTCCGACAATCTCAAGGCGTTCGGGATATCTATGGAGGAGGAGGATGATGAGGGGCCGGTCGGGGCCGATGATTATAGTGAATATTCACCAAAAGAAGCAAGCGTACGCAGAAAAATAGATGCACTAGCAAGGAAAGCCAACAAGGAAGGAAATACTGCAGAAAATAAAGCGGAATATAAACGGTTGAGAACTCTATTAAAACAACTCAAGTAAGCATCACACGTACTAAATCGCCGGATGGAATGAAAACGCAGTCTTGGGGCCGGTTGTGGTAGTCGGGCCGGTCACCACGGCTATATTCCGTACGCTCATATTGGCTGAATTTCTCCTCATCGTATTTGATGCCGTACAATCCATCCACATAGTCAAAGAAGAACCAATACGTGTTTCTCGGGTTCCTCTGTGCCTCATTCACCTTATTCGCCCCAATTATAGCCGTAGGATATGCATCGTGCCGAATGCGGCGGGTTTTGACTTCGCTGAATACCATCTTTGTTTCGTTGTTGTTGTCATAATCAAACAAAGCCATACCGCCGCGCCGAATAAGAGGCGTACCCAAAAACTGCTCCAGCTTCTGCTTCACGGGGACTTCGTTGGCGGTTCCGAATTGAAAGTCGGAGGCGAAGGTGGCGGCCATTTCTGGAGTTGCCGTAGATTTTTATTTTTTGGAAAAATCACGCAGTAGCGGATTTTTACAGACTTTAAAATAATTTCCTAAACCAGAACAGAATGGACCCGCCTCAGCCCGTACAGCTTCCGGCACCGCCAAAGAAGACCCGGAGACCCCGGAAGAAGAAGGTAGACATTCCCAAATTCACAATAGAACACGGGAATTTCTATGTATCTTTTGCGTGATTACTTGACGACATAGGTGTTCTGCTGCTCGGCCACGCTGTGTCCCATCGCCTCTGCATCCTCCGCCATATCCTCCTTTAGGGCCGAGTACTTGTCAGAGAGGAAGATGTGGCGTAACATAGACGACCCAATCTTCTTCCCGAATATCTTGTTAAGAATGCGGGTGATTCCATTCAGAGCCGTAATAGGAATGCCACCGGAGCTGACAAGGAACGGCACCGCCAGCTTCCCTTTGCTCTCCCGCCAGAGAGGGTGGTGCTTTAGATAGGATACGAGAATGTTTAGCAAGTCGTCTGGGATGGCGATTTTCTGGACCCCATACTTCTTGGCCGTCTTGTACTTGTTGAAAATGAATTGGTTGCTCGTCAAATCTAGGTAGTTGTGGTCTGCTGACATATTATCGGACCACTTCTTGACGACCAGCATATTCAAATAGTCTTGATTACGCCGGGGCTGTATCTTGGTATATAAGCTGAGCACGACGCTCTGGAGGATTTTCTCAGCCTCCGGGGCCGTTAAATGCTTCTTGTGCATAACCTCGGCGGCACTCTTGTTGAGTTCCTCCTCCGTCTTCTGCACATCCGCCCACGATGACCAATTCTTCTTCTGCTTCTCGGACTTCTCACCGGCCCGGGCAGATTCCGCTTCCTTGACTTCCTTGGATTTAGACATCATTTGGTCGTAGTAGTGCTTGTAAATGGTCTTGTAAGTCGCCTTGTCCTTGTAAAGGCTCAGCACACTAACAATTGAGGCGAGGATTCCCTTCTTAGTACTGTCTGCATAGGTTTCCAGCTTGGCGGCCACGGCGTCCTTCTTCTTGAGAAAGGCGAGGGTGGTGAAAGGCCGCTTGTCATTCAACATCAATAGGGTCCGGAGGTACAGATTCGCCGTGGATTCAGAAACACCTCGGTCGGTGACGAGAGCCTTGGAGAGGTTGGCAAGAAAGTCGGCCATTATATTACTTCCTTAGAAAATATCTCACCGGAAACAAGTTATTTACCTTTGTATTATTATTATTCCAAATCAGTCTATGGGAATATTGGTAGAAAATGTAGGGTAGTGTAGGGTGTGTAGGGTAAACCGCAACTTTGGTCCCTCGGGAGAGTAAAATTTTGGCCAGCGACCAAACTCTGCGATTTACCCTACACACCCTACACTACCCTACACTATTCCAAATAAGAAGAAAATATATATAGAATAATAAAATAAGAACACTAATAGATATGGACGCTCTAGCAACCAAGGCATTTCCCGATAATTACTCTCAAGAAGTGCTAAGAGTCTTTGCAGCTTTGAGTATGACTGACCTCAAGAAGTTCTTTCTTGTTGGCTCGGCCTCCCTTCGGTCCCAGCAATACTCGGCCGACTTTGACTGTATGGAGAAAGTACGGATATCTAATGCTGCCGAAATGGTACATAATCTCCGGGACGTTGTCAAGAGTCTAAGAGCTATCCCCGACTGCTTCATCGGCGATATCAAATGCGGGGAGGAGAAGACTTGGGATGTATTCAACCAGAATGCGGGTATTGTAGACGGCAAGGTACAGAACTTCAATCCTACGGAATCCAAAGGCCGAATTGACATTCTGCGGAACCGTAATATCATTACTCCCACGGAAGCCAAAGAGGCCGATGCACTACTAGACAAGGCCACAAGCCGCCTCGGGTTCATTATTGCTAAGAAGACTATCAAATTCCACATTCTCCGCTGGAAGCCGGACCAGATTATGGCGGGATATCAAGAGTACAGAGGGCACCGCTTCAATTTAGAAGATGCTGTAACCTCTAGAGGCCTTATAAAGGTAGATGCTGTTGCGAATATTGCGGACCGCTACACGGAATTCTCGGCCATCTATGACACTTACCTTAATGGTGTCTTAGTATCAGAAAGGTCTTCCAATATAGTCCAGAGCCTCTCAGATGATATCTTGTTCTATAACGACACGAATCCGTTCAAGGCTCTCAAGCGGTTCTTCGCCCTTATCAAGTTACGTAAGGATGCGGCCTCTGCGGATATTCTTGTTCCTATTCTGAATTCTGACCTAGGCCGTCTGTATCAAATCATCGGCGACTTGCAGACGTTGCGGGGCCTAATGGACCGCCCCAGTTCGGCCTATAATCTCAAGGTAATCCTCAGCCAAATAGACGATATGAAGGCTCGTATGGGGAATCTGTACCAGTTACGGGACTTTCTCAGCAAGGAACACGACATTATAGGCAGCCTCAACGCTCTCCTTAATTCACCCGCCACTTCTATCAAAAGGAAGCTGGACAAACTGATTGCGGAGCTGGAGGGAATTAACAACGAGGGAACGGTAAAAATCATCAAGAGCACTCTTAAAAATGTCTTCCCCGGCGGTAAATAAATCAAAAACCGGGCCGTAAAAAAGCCCCAAAAATGTTAAAATCATTTACATTTACCCGGATTTTCACGTGGGTTCCGTAAGTGTTTGGAGATTTATTAAAATTCTCGGGCTAATATATATAATGCCGCACCTCAATTTTGAGCCCGGCAAGGGAGCAAAACCGATTGCGATTGTCAAGGGCGGCGACGAGGACGGTAATCTTCTCTATCTTCACGAAGATTCCCCAGACGGCTCCAAGCCGAAGAAATCCTCCAAGAAAGGCCACGCTATAAATGCTAATACGTACGCAACAGAACTCCGGACAGTAAAGCCCCAAGAACGGGTCCGCCTTATGGCCCGGCTGGAGGAGGCAAGGGACAAGGGCCTTGACCCCGACCAGCTTATCGGCGAGACTGCACTCGGCAAACAATTATACGAGCGGATTCTTTCTGATGAAACGGCTTCCAAAGAAGTCACATTAGAAAGCGGTGCCTTTGAATTGCTCCCATCGGCTGACCCGAAGAAGCGTGATGTGTTCTATATTGCGGGTGCTTCCGGCTCCGGCAAGTCTTATATCGCCAAAGGCCTTGGGGAGTACTACCAGAAGCTATTTCCCGACCGGTCTGTCTATCTCATTTCTAAACTTGCAGAGGATGCTGGGACTCTGGACAAAATGAAGCCGGCCGCCAAGCGTATCAATATTCAGTCGCTGATTGACGACTTCCCGAACCTTGATGAGTTCAAGAATTGTATGGTCATTTTTGACGACTACGACACATTCACCGGCCCCGCCGAGAAAATCGTACATAAATTAATAGATGACCTCGCTACTATGGGTCGCCACACTAATACAACTATGTTATGTCTGTCACATTACCTTACTAATTACAAGAAAACAAGACTACTTCTTAACGAAGCCACTCATATCGTCGTTTATCCTATGGCTACTTCGTTTCACGCCCTCAACTACCTCCTCAAAACCCACGTTGGAATGACCAAGGACGACATACGGGACCTAAAGAAGATGGGGAGATGGATTTGCATCTTCAAGAATTTCCCTCAATACATCGTATCGGGCCAGCACGCCCGAATGTTGATTAGGGATTAGCCGGGGAGAGTGACTTCATCCACCTCTTCCTCGGCCTCGTCATCATTTAGCGTTATTAGATTGCCCGCAATATCACATACAACCACCTTGGGAGCCGGTTCGGGGATTCCAAACTCCCGTCTGTAGGCGGCGCGGATATCTTCAAAGACCTTTTCAGCACCGGCTCCGTACGTTCTAGTGATTTCTGCTATGCAATCATTAGAGAGGAAGGACTTCGGGAGGCATTCGCCTTGCACCTTGTTTTCCAAATAATTATTGAGCCAAAAGGTCGCCACAAATCCCGCCGCCTTATCCTTCAGTATCCGCTTGGCTACGCCTTGTGATATCTTGGGCTTTGCTTTTATGGGTGCTACCTCTTTCTTGATTTTGTGGTCCTTAGAGAGTGGGCTTCCGTGGTTCATCATTCTATTCCATACATATAAAATAAAAAACCCCTCCTATAGATGTCAATACCTTCTGGAGTACTGAGATATGCCGGTATTTGGAATGTTACAGATACCTACATACCCGGTATGTTCGTTCAATCCTCCCTTGTCAATAATTCGTATGCAGTACTTCAAACTGTTACGGGTGGCTCCGACCCCTCCGTCGCCTTGGCTCCGGATTGGGTGGAATTCCCTCTGCCGCCTTCCGGTGATATTACAAGTGTCACCGCTGGTGGCGGGCTGAGCGGTGGCGGCTCAGCGGGTAATGTGACTCTGGCTAATGCTGGTGTGGTAAGTCTTAATGCATATGTGGGTGCTCTCAATATTGCAACCATAGCGGACTCCACGATTGACATCCAGAATACTACCACCAATATTCAAGTAGGACTAAATCCCAATAGTTTCGGGGCATATACGGAGGCTACTGGTGGTGCAACTGTTCGGACGATTACTGCTTCTCTCTGCGTTCCTACAAGCATCATTCAAATCACCTACATCCACGTTGGCGGCGGTGGAGGCTCTCAATACATCAAGAATATTGTGGCGGGAACTGGTTCCTTCGTCATTACTTGTAATACAGCAGTAGACGTTGGTGATGTAATCAATTGGCTTATATTGAATCCCTAAATACCCATCTAAACCCGTTTATTCCTAATAAGTAGAAATGCCAGTAGGTAGGCCCCCGAGTTCTAATTTATATCCTTTCCCCACCAAAGCCAAATATATTTATATACGGAAGAAAGGCGGCGATGATAAGTACGTTGCACAGAGGAGATATCCGGAAGGATTCAGCAAAAGTGCGGTCTTTTGGACCTTTGACGAAGCCTTGGCATTTTTGAACGCACTAGAATAGAGATGAGCCTATCGGCTGGAGCAGAAAAACAAGCAGAAGCATACCCACTAAGCGATGATGATATCCGTGGCTTATTGGGAGGGAATATTGAAATCACTCCTTACTCTAAAATAAAGGATGTGCAAAGTATTAACGAACTTTTTGACAATCGGGGCCGAGCGATAATTTTTTACCCACAGCAAAGCGATTTTCAAGGCCACTGGACTTGCTTGATTAAAGACGGTCGGCAAATAGAATTTTTTGACCCGTACGGGGAGCCACCCGATGCCCAGAAGGACGGGCTTTCCAAGAATCAGCTTGAGAAAATGCGGATAGAACATCCCGATTTGACCCGGCTCCTAGAAGAAAGCGGCTGCCACGTCATATTCAATAAGGTACAGCTCCAGAAAATGGCAAATGATGTGCAGACGTGCGGCCGTCACGCAGTCTGCCGGCTCCTCTATTACAAAATGCCGCTCAGTAAGTACCGACAGATGATACATAAATCCGGTATGACCCCCGACGAGTTCGTTGTGGCTAAGACTTACAACAATTTAGGGAAGTAAAAATATTTACAGAGTATAGAATGTCCTATTCGTTTCGCAGCATAGTTGATGGCGGTGCCGATAGCGAGATGATATATTTCAACGCTACGATGACCTCCACCAAGACGGCTGACCTTACAGTATCGCAGCCGCCTCAGCCGGTGAAGTTCAACGAGACTCGTGATGCTCCTATTATAAGAGATGCGTCCCAGTACAATTTCTCCATTATTAAATTCACGATGAACGGCCCCGGCCGTGAATTGCCTCTATTCATTCCGCTCATCCAGACTAACGGAACGGTGACGGTGACTGGCGGACAGAGTGACCCGAACCGGACTATTTATAACCTTGCTATTCCCTATCAGCGGACTTGGAACTATACGGACAGCGGGACGGGTTTGGCTGCTACAGCGGTAATAACCTTGGCCCCCTCAAGTCAGCCTATCATATATGTCCCCGAAATCCAAAATCTCACTATTGCACCGGTCCCCCAAGTCCCAGCAACGGGGATAGTGAAGCAAGACCTATCTACCCGGTACTACTGGACCTATACCTATAGCCATTTTGCCCAGATGGTAAATGCAGCCCTAGAGTCGGCGATGATAAGTACCTTTGCGGCGTTCAATATCTTTTGGGGAACTCTACCAACGGCAACCGTCAATCCCTATTTCACCGGCGGTCAGCCCGATTTCAACAAGTTTGTTCTAGACCACGATGTCCCCTTTATCAAGTATAATGAATTCACCAAGCTCTTTGAACTATACGGCGATACGAGGGCTTTCAATATCAGCGGCCAGCTAGACCCGCTGACGAGCAGTATTCGTACCGGCCTAATTACTGGAGCACAAGCCCCGATTCCGGCCTTTGTCCCCCCCGTCTATAATGCTGGGGACCCGGCTTCTCCCGCCTCAACGGCCTACCTCCGGCTGTTCTTCAATACGGAGCTAATGAACCTCTTGGCAAACTTCAACAACACATTCGTTGGTGCTGTGGGCGGCAGCCGTATTCCTTTTCCTATTCCGGACCCTATTTCCAGCAGCTACCTCTACCCTATTGGAAATTCCACCCCTTTCTCCGGTGCGGGTCCTTGGCTGTATTCCTATGAGATTCTATTTGCGAACCAACTCTATACGAATATCCTCAATAACAACCCTCTACTGCAAGGCAACGCAGCGGTTCCTCCTCCGGTATACAATCCCTATTTCCTCATCCCGACAGACCGCCAGAACCTCTATTGGAAAATCGTCCAAGACTACCGCTCCACGGATGCGATGTGGTCCCCGGTGTCGGCGATTGTATTCACCTCGGCGATGCTCCCGATTAAGAAGGAGTATAACTCAGCGAATGTGGATTTGAATGCGGGCAATTTGGGCTCCGGCTCTGTTGGCTCCCAGAGTGCATTCCAGCCTATCATTTCGGATTTCAGCATAGACCAGCAGACCGAGGGAGCCGAGGGATATCGCAACTTCACCAAGTACGAGCCTTCGGCAGAGTACAAAATGATTTCTATGACTGCCTCCCACGAGGAAATTCGCAATATAGATATCCAAGTCTTTTGGAAGTACCGGCTGACTGGGGAGCTGATTCCTCTTACGGCGGCGAATTGCTCCGATATTAATATCAAAATGTTATTCCGGAAAACGGACTACCGCTCTTAATCTCAACCCTCTAAAATTGTGTTACCGCTCCCATTTTTTTCCTTATTACTAAGTATAAAAATGAGTGCGGACATAGAGAAGCTGGCCGTATTTGATGACCGCATCGTTCAGACTCGCCCGAAGTACGCCGTGGAGAAGGGTGCTCTGTCCCTCACAAACGCCCCGTTTGCGGCGATTTCGCAGTCCCAGTCCCAGCACACCTATAACGTATATGTTCCTTCTGAGAACGTGTATGTGGCCCGTGATATGGACTGGTCCTCTACCGTCTTCCTCCAAGTGTCCGTCCGTCTGGACGACACGGCGGGGGGCCAGTACCCGGTAGGCGAGCCTCTTCTGCAGATGGGCGTGGATGGCTCTCTGGCGGCCTTCCCTCTGAACTCCCTCTGTGCGACGATGACGGCGACCATCAACGACACCACGGTAACCATCAACTCCCAAGATGTGCTGACTGAGGTTCTCCGGCTGACGGACTACAAGCAGAACCGCCTCCAGCGTACTTGCCCGACGATGTTGGACAAGTACCAGCAGAACGCCGACGCGCTGAATGCGACCAACGACCCCATCTCCGGCTATACCAATATGTCCCACGACTACCACGAGCAGCCCAACGGCACTTGGGCGAACTTTGCCTTCACGAATGCGGCGGGTGCGGTTCTGTCCGGCTCCGGTACATACGTGGATGCAAATGGCCTTACTATTGACTATGTGGATGGCGTCCCGGTATCCACGGACGACGGTACCGGTATCGTGAACGGCCTCTACATCGTGTATCTGCGTTTCCGTACCACGGAGAAGCTGGTGCTGTCCCCCTTTGTGTTCGCTGAGAGCCACGGCTCCGACACGGGCCTCTTCGGCATCAACAACATCCAGCTCGTGTGCAACTTGCGTGAGCCCGGCCGTGCTCTGCGTCTGCGTAACAGCACGGTAGGCTCAGCCCAGAAGCTCTACTATTCCGGCGGTCAAGCCCAGACGACTTGGCTGCCCCCGGTTCAGTACAACTCCTCCCGGCCCAACGGCCCCTTTGAGAACTCTTTCCTCAACGTGCAGTTCCTCACGCCCTCTCTGGATATCCCTCTGCCCCCTAAGAGCGTGGTGCCGTATATGGAGTTTCCTCGTTACATCACGCAGCCTCTCACTTCGGCGATGGCTGCCGGTACTGCCGAGCAGCTTACTTCCCAGACTATCACGCTGCCCCAGATTCCCGACCTTCTCATCATCTACTGCAAGGCTCTTGCGGATGCAAACACGGTAGCGGCCAATCGTGCGTTTGACCCCACTCTGCCCCAGTACGGCACCTCTTATCTGCCTATTGACTGCGGCGTAGATGGCGGCCGCCCGCAGAACCCTCTGTCAATTAACTTTGACAACTTCTCCGGCTTGCTGTCTTCGCAGACCCCGGAGCAGCTGTACCATATGTCCGTAAGAAACGGCCTAGATGTGGATTGGCCCACTTGGTCCGGCCTTGTCCGTGTGCCTACGGGTGCCGTTGGGAAGCGTATATCTACGGTTGGCGGCTTCCTAGTGCTGAAGCCCGGCGTGGATTTGACACTCCAGTCTGGCCAAGCGTGCTCGCTGGTGGGTAACTTCACTCTGCAGTTCAACGTGCGCGTTCGCAACACCTTCGGCTTCCCCGTGAATCCCCAGTTGTTCGTGATTACGGCGAACTCCGGCTTCTTTGAGTCGGTGCGTGGTTCTTCTCGTATCATCAAGGGCGTACTGTCCGAGCAAGACATCATCGCCGCCCCTCTGGCCCCGGCGGGGACTCGTTCCGGCCTTGCCCGTATCATCGGCGGGAAGATGATGGCTCTGGCGAACCGTATGGGTATGGCGGGTAGCGGCAGCGGCAGCGGTGCTTCTAGACCAGCCGAAAAGCGGGAGGATGGTGGTCGCCCGATGGCGGGAGCCGGCAAAAGCCTCTCCGCCCGGCTAATGTGAATTCTCTAACTTTTTTTTCAAATCCTCTAATATAAATGGCATCGCTTGAGAGTTTGAAGAACCCCGTAACTCGCCTTGGTGTTCTCGGTACCGCTGGTTCTCAGTCTGCGTCTTTCCGCCGTAATGAGGTGAATAACTCCAATATTTGGGATGTCGCCAAGCAGTATTACCTCAACGATATTGCGTTTTCCGCTATTGACGGGGGGGCGTACGTGATGGATGGTGGGCCGACAATCGGCGGTGCGGCCCCCCTTACGGCCGTTCTGGGCGGCGATGACCCGGCGACTGATTGGGTAGTTGGTGCTCCGCCCGTGTGGGTCCCTCTGGCTCCTAACGGCCCCCGTGTGGTGGAGCCGGCTGGGGCACAGAGTGCGACGGTGGTGGCTGGTGGTGCAATCACATTTACCAACTGCAACCTCGTCCAGTCAGCCGTTGGTGGGACTCAACTCCTCGGCGATGCGAACTTTATGGCCCAAATCCAGTTTACGCTCGTGCTCACACCCGTTCTCCCCGCAACGGCGATTCTTGCCGCTGACTGGGCGACCCTCACGCTCACCCCTACGGGCGGCACCCCAAACCCCGGTACCGCTCGCCTTGTGACCGTTCAGCCAGTAACGGGAACGGGTGCTCAGACCAACAACTTTGCGGCATCTGTGTATGTGCCTCTGAACGCCGACGGCAGCACGACTTCCATCGTACTAACCGGTGCGATGAACGCTGCCTCTACTGCGACGGGTGCCATAACCAACTTAAGCGTGTCGTATGTGCCTCTTGGGCCTTAAACAATAGAATTCCTATTTTAACTTCACTAAGCAGATATGAGTGTATCCGGCCTCGCTACCCCTTTTCAACGCCTAGCTGCGTTGCCTCAAACGATGAATTGGAGGGGAGTATGGTCTATCACCGAAAATTATCTGCTTAATGATGTTGTGGAAGATACAACAAATAATTCTACGTATATATTGACGGGAATTATATCTATCGTAGGCGGCCCGAATCCGGTACTATCGCCTAATTGGTCCGAACTGAGTGGAACAGCGGTAGGAATTGCCGGCGTGACAGCTGGTCCCGGAATTTCTATAGACAATACCACACCATCCCAGCCTCAAATTAGCAATACTGGCGTACTGCAAGTCCAAGGCGGCGTTGGCGTGGTTGTAGATAATACAGACCCCCAGAATCCTATAATTGATTCCACAGCGGTTCAGCAAATCGTAGGCACTTCTGGTATTTCCATAGACAGCACTAACCCTCTTGTTCCCGTTATAGCCAATACGGGCGTAAGGCAAATTATAGTGAATGCGGGTACCGGCTTGTTAAGCACGGGCGGCCAGACGCCAACGCTTGTTAATACGGGTGTCTTGAGTGTAGGAGCCGGAGTAGGCATTCAAACAACACAGATAGGAGGTACCGTGGAAATAACAAATACGGGAGTAGGGACGCTAACACCGGGGCCGGGTATTTCCCTTACTGGCCCAGCTGCCACTCCCACAATTACTAATACGGGAGTAATTTCAATTGCATCGGGCGATAGTTCCATAACTGTAGACAACACGGACCCGCAGAACCCGATTATATCTGGCAATACAAATACTATAACACAAGCCTACGCCTCTACGACATTTCTTGGTACCTTAGTGGTTAATGCAGCATCTGGCGGGGTGTTCACCTTCGTTCCAACTGTAGGGAGTCTATTTGCCGACTATTTCTTGAATGCCCCCCCAGAGGCCACGGGTATTTTTATGCTTGATTTAACAAGCATTTCCTTCAATCTTGCTGGAGGGCCACCGGGCCAATTGATAGGGTCTGGTAATACCCTAGATTTAGCTCTCGTGGATAGTGCTGGCCACGCTTACGTGTCATCAGTTTATCTAAATACTATCTACATCCCTATTGGAACGCCCATTCCCGTTTCTGGCAACTTCGGCCAATTCTATATTGATATTACAGCTGCCCGGGCTGCTGGGGTGACTGCACCGACGGGAATCCGAGTTATCAACAATACGATTGTTCCTCTAGCCCTAAGCACCTACGGTAATGGTTACGCCCAGTATTTTCCCTTGGGCATACAATAGAGCGATGTCGCAAGATATACAAAATGAACTAGATAACCCCCTAGAGAGGCTAGCGGCATTACCAGAAATGATGAGTTGGCTCGGCGAATGGACAGTTGATACAGAATACTATCAAAACAACGTTGTAACGGACCCGATAACTACCGGCTCGTATATCTATACCGGATTTTCTTCAGCTATTAGAGGAGGCTTACCGCCTTCACAAGTTATAGGGCCGTCTATCTGGACTGCGTTTGGCTCAATAGTCGCTTCTGGAGTACAACAGCTGAAAGAAGGGGATGGAATTCTAGTGGATGGCTCCGATACTGTGCCTACTGTTTCCAATACTGGGGTATTAACAACAACAACACAAGGTAGTTTGCAGAATATAGGGACCAGCCAATTCCCCGTTTTGATATATGAGAATTCCATTACGCAAGTTCAGCAAGGGCTGGGGATTACTGTAGATAATACCGACCCAAACCAGCCTAAAATCAACAATACGGGAATATTAGATATATATGGTGATGGTATTTCTGTAACGGGTGAGTATGATTTGACTCTAGAAAACTCTGGTATCCTCCTAGTAGCTGCTGCACCATCAACCGCAATTCTAATAACCGGTTCCGGCCAGAATCCCATCGTAAATAATACGGGGACGGCCAGCATCACCGAAGGCGTAGGCATAGCAAAAGAGCCGGGCCTACCGGCGAATGAACCACAATTGAATAATACGGGGGTTCTTTCCCTAGTCCCTCGTAATATAGCAGTAGCTGGTGGCTTCCCCGGTCCCGGCGATAAGGAATTGAAATTGATAAATTCAGTCAAGACGCTTGTATTTAACAGCCAGAATTTGGTAATGACACCGACTACTTTGGTAAATGATGGGGACCAAGCCCTTATCCCTATAACCCAGAGCGTAGGTACATTTTGGGAGGATGTAATGGAGAATGGGCCGCCATCTTATACAAATCCCCAAGGTAGCACTTTTATCTTAGATTTCGCCTTGAAATTTACGGGAACCGCCTCCGCTGCGGGTATCAGTTTAGAAATGTATTTACAAGATAACACAAGTAGCCCCCTAGTATTTGAAGTAGGTCCGTTCATTTTGAAATATGGAGCAATCGGTGCAAGCTCTCAAGTACCAGAAAGAATTTATCTATTCTCTTCGGTTGCTGTTAGGGTAGAACAAGCCAGAGCTAGCGGGTTTCGCAAATTGACTGGACTGCGTATTCGTAAAATTAAATTGGGTTCGTCTGCTCTAGATACTATCCGCCTAGCCTCCTCGGGCCTTTGCTCTGCATCGTGGTTTAATCAGACGGTGCCTTTTCCGTCTTGAGCTTGATTTCAAATTCTACATTATTGCTGATTATGTTACTTAGATTTTTCTCCAGACTTTCAATATATTTGCGGTTTTCGCTGAGGCCCTTGGCCTCCGTCCAGTCACGCAGACTATCCAAATAATTCTCGTACTCCCGAATGTTATGAGATACCTTCTTAAGGTTTTTCACAACAGATAGTAGCCAAGATAAAGGCACTTTAATTTCTATTTTGTCCATCTCTACTAGATGGCGATACATTTATCGTATATGCAACAGATGGCGGCTGCGGCCTATGATAAAAATCCTCCAAGAGAAATAGGTGGATTCAAGTTACTAGCAGATACCCCGACACTCAAATTCTATTCGGCCGGCAATACAATCATCGTCGCCGTGAGAGGCACGAATGATACGAGGGATGTGGCTGCGTGGCACTTGGTAGCCTTTGGTCATTTAGACAATTCGCCTAGGTACCAAGAGGATTTGCAAGCCCTTCTGGAATTTCAGAAGAAGTACCCTATGAGCCAATACAACTATATTGGCGCGGGGCACTCCTTGGGCGGTGCTATAATTGATAGGTTTCTGCGTATGGGGCTTCTCCGTAATGCCTTGTCTTATAATGCGGCACCGGAGCCTCAAGAATTGAAGGGCAATCCAGTCCATCGCCGGATATACCACGAGGACGACCCTTTATACAAAATAGCCGGGCGGTTTATTCCGGGTATTGAGGTACGGAAGTCACGGGACCCATTCTGGATGAAGTTTCTACGCAAATTTGTCCCGTTAGGTATTGCGAATGCATATAACGCAATCACAAAACATAAATTACCCACCTTTCAAGGTGGAGGCACGCATAGGGAAAACTTCCTAAAGGCTAATAAACTAAGCGATAAGTCATATAGCCTCAAGGAACTCGCAGCCATTAGCAAGGTGCCTTTGGATATACTACAAGAAGTTTATAATCGGGGAATTGGGGCCTATAAGACCCAGCCGAAGTCAGTACGCCTCAAAGGGTCTTATGTTAAGAATGTAAATGCACCTATGGGAGCAAAGTTAAGCAAGGAGCGTTGGGCCTATGCGAGGGTCTACTCATTCCTTGATGGGAACCCGAAGCACGATGAAGATTTACGTCGCAATAGAGGTGGAATGGGTAGTTGGTTTTCTAGACCAGCTGCCGTGGCCCCAGCTCCAGAAGGGGATGGTGATGGAGGCGGTGATGACGATGAGGAAGAGGAAGAGGAAGAGGAAGAGGAAGAGGAAGAAGGAGAGATTCTTGAGGAAGAATTCGGGTCCGATACAGATGAAGACCCGGATGCTACAGAGGCCGGAGAGGCTAGTCTTGACGAGCTTGTTGAAGCTCATTTTGATTATATAGGGAATGCTTGGAAAAGTGAAATAGAAGAACTTGAAAAACAATCAGATATTCCTAGGTTCATTATTAAGCGGTTGGCCCTAATACTGGAATTACAATCAACGACTATCATTACTGATTTACTGAAGGGTGATGATAAGAGAAATATCAGAAATAGATATAATGAAGTAGAGGCTAATATAGATAGATTGAATGCCTTCTTTCCAGAGTTTGCAGATATAATAAATGAAATAGTACAAGCTAATAAACGCCGGGTATTGAGGAGGATGAGAAGGAGAGGATTTGACTTCAAATAACTTTACAAACGGTAAAATAGCCAAAAAGGTACTTATTATTAGATATTTACACGGTAAATATCTAATAGTAAATTGAGTTTATTACAAAAAGATATTTAAATGGGAATAAAACCGGTTTTATTACTGCTTAAATATGTAAAAGTAATTATTTTGCTTTTACTATTAGATATTTACTCGGTAAATATCTAATAATAAGGGGATATTTAGATATTTACTGGGGAAATATGTGACATATCATATGCTTCCGTCAAATCGCTTTGGATTGAGTATGCATATTCGGCTGCCTCCTTATATGTTCTATATGTCTTATATATATATTTCGCTTTGGTTCGCATATTACTAACACGTATACGTACCCAATAAGGACACATTCTATATTCGTAATCCCTAGGCACATATATACTAATTACTTTTCCATTCACCCACACCATTCCAACTATGAATAACTATAGGGGGTCCTTTACGCCCCAAACTCGTTATCGGTCTTCCGCTTCAATCCGTAATAGACTTGACCGACTGCAGTCCGTTTGTTCTTGATGTTGTTGAATGACATAAGGTGATTGAATTTTTTGTCGCATATTTCTTTTCGCATATCTTCTATGTACAACCGTTTCAATTCCGAGGCCCCGACCTTGTCCTTGTCGTTGTTCGTGATATCATAGTTCACATTTAGCCACACCTTGACCGGGTTGTTGCCATCCATATAGGCATCCGTCACGTTCGTCACGGCGTTAGGGCGGGGAAAATGCTTCAAGTCCTTAACGCCCTTGTAGTACTCCGTAAGCATTAGGAAGAACTCATCACGCCACTCGGGCGACTTGCACCACTTGTCCCTTACATCGGGGTCGCCGATGCGGTAAAACGATTGTTCGTTCACCTTGGCCGCCGATACGAACTTGAAGGGGAACTCTATGATAGACATACGACGCTGGATACCACCGTCAAGGATATTGAGTTCGGGGATGGCGTTGGCTTGGATGATGACTTTGAACTGTGGGACATACCGAACAATATTTTTAGAATTGAGGGTACGGGCCTCAATAATATCATTACCACTAATCTTCTTCAATATGCTAACTTGGAGTTTATCGTTGCCTTCGGGTTCCGTTGTCATCATAATCCGCTTAGCCTTGGCATTCACAAGGGCCGGAATGGGCTGCTCCTTGCGTTCCGAGGGCTTTGTGAATAGGTTATTATCTACCGAGTAGTAATAATCGCCCCAAGTATTGCGTAGTAATTCATCTACGGCTCCCTTACCATTTGCACCGGACCCGGTGAAGACATAGAACTCTTGAAAGCGGTTCTCGCCCAATAGGCAAGTAGAAAGGACTTGTAATACATAAGCCTCCGTGTCATCATTCTCAAACATACTCGTAATGAACTTCTTGATACCCGCCCGGGCCGTGGGGTTGCTTTGTCTCGGGTACGGGTAGCCCGTCGTAGTGCTGATATAGTCTTGGGGCGTAATCATACGGAACCCGCCCTTTTGTAAGTCGTAGACACCATCGGCAAAGGCGAATAGCTGGCGATTGCCGTCAATCAAATCGGATAGGTTGGCCACCTCATAGAATGAAGGCAAGAAGGAAATTACGCCGTTGCAGAAGTCGCTGGACCCGAACATCTTGTAGGCGATATTTATCTTGCCTAGCTTGTCGTTGTGTTCCTTGGTGAGTGCCTTCTGGCCATCACGGTCATTCATTCCAAGCTTCATAGACTTCTTCTGGTACAAGGCCAGCTCGGCCCGCTTGGTATCCGTCACCAATTCTTGGAGTGTGTCGGCAATATGACGCTTCAAGCCGCTTGGGTTATTCTTTTCGCTATGCTTCCAGATATTGTTTTTCTCAAGGCAATACCAACCCATCATCTCCTCCCATACATAAGCGTCGGGGTGGATATTGTAAAAGTATTTGGCGATGTCTTTGTGGTTGATAAGGGCGATGATATTCCAGAAGTCTTGACGGGTCTCCATAAGGCCCCAGAAGGCATTCGGATTGCTATCCTTTAGCATCTTCCAAAGGGAGGCGGCAGATACCTTGCGGCCCGTGGCCTTGTTGAATGAGGACCACTTGGCCTCACAAGCACCCGCCTCAAATTTCTTGGACCGCTTTGATACTGCAACCCAGTCATCGCACGAGTACCCCTCGTTGTGGAACACCATACCAATTTTGACCCAGTCGGCGTAGTTGTCAAGGTGTTTGATTGGGAGGGCATCCACAACGGCGACGAGGTTCCTATCATCCTCGTTGCGAGGCTCGGTCGTCGTGGTCTCTACAGAAATGTCTTCGGCCGCCGGTACTTCCTCCATCTCCTCGTCGCTAGACTCCACCTCGTCTTGTACTACATAACGTGGGTCCAGCTTTGCGAGATAGTCAAGGACGGCCTCGGGGATTTCCATAAGCTCCTCGTCTTCCTCGGGCATTTTCATCCACTTATACTGGGCGACAATCTTGCCGTCGGGCGCGGCGGCCTTGCTGGGTTCAACAAAGATGCAGCCACCGTCGTTGCGAGTATCTATTCCCGTTTCCTCGGTCCCCGTCGTCTGGTTGATAGAAGCGTTGAAGGCGTACACGTAATGATAGCCTTTGTTCGTCTTCTGTACCATATTACAATCGGCCATAAGGGTCATCAAGGCCTTTGCACACTCAAGCTCGGGCTTGTCAATATCAATCGCCGTCATTCCCACATCGTGACCGGTACGCATCGCAAAGCCCGAGGCCTTCTTGTTGTAATTGTGCTTTTGTATGGTTTGCCATTTTGCCGGGAACTGGAAAGCCTTCTTCCATTCGCCTTTCTTGTTCTGGGTGGCCGACATATGACCGGAGACAATCACGCAACCAAGGCGTTCGTATAAGTCGTGAGGGGCGGACATTCTATCTACATTAGAAGGGCGGCTCATCTTTAGGCGGTTCTACCCAGTTGGTAGAAAATAATCTGGCCGGTCAAGTTTGTTGCCGGGGTCCCAAAAGTCCGGGGCTAGGAGCCGGGGGCTTTTGGAAGTTTGTCGGGGTGCCGGGGTGCCGGGGAGTTAGGCCGGATTTGGCTGACCGGGAAGAACCACGGGCTCGCTGGCGGCCTCCCTCTGGGCTGCATTCCGTTCCTCCTTCTTGCGTAAATAGTACTGGGCAGCGTAGGCTTTCTTCGCATCGGAATTACGCTCGTAGTAGCGGTGCTGTGCGACCCGATGGCGTTCCTTCATAGCGGCATAAGCGGCGAGAACGTTGGCAATTTCGCCCGGGGTGTAAGCTATCTCCATCTTTATACTTATTATGTATAATTTCTTTAGGCTTAGTAGTGTAGGATTAGTGTAGGGAGTGTAGGGTAAATCGCAACTTTGGTCCCTCGGGAGAGTTAATTTTTGGCCAGACTACAAACTCTGCGGTAGACCCTACACTCCCTACACACTCCCTACATCCTCCTTTTCAATTGTAATAACTTCATCAAATATCTTCTTTGCTATCTCTTTGAACTCCTTTAATGACTTGCTCTGGTTCTTGCTAATAGTGTCCAGTAGCGGGACCCAGAACTCCTTCTCCACCAACTCTGCAAACTCTGTGACAATCTTCAGCTGCTCCTCGGTTAGTCCTTCACACTCCATTCTACAATAGCTCTAGATAATTTCTTAATGTGTCTATAATTCTATTCAACTTCTTCCTTTCTTGTTCTAGTGCCTCCAATATCTCGTAATTCTGTACTAGGCCCCAGACTATGCCTAGGTTTGTATCTATTTCCTCCAGATGCTCTATTAATAATGCTATATTTAGCGAGGGCATCTATTCCTTGTCTACAACAATATTTGTAAGAGCTGGTTGGGTTTTCGGAGGGGTCGTTGATTCAATATCCAACGAGACCTCTAATTTCCGGCCGAAGCAGTTGCTACGAACCCTTTTGTGATTGACAACCCCATAGATTGCTGTAGCCGTACTAACGGCTATTGCCACATATGAAGCAATCTCGGAGCCGTCCATACTATATTTATATGACAGCAAAAAAAGAATTGCTATTATAGAATGCCTTGGAAATTGCGTAAAGCCCCTAACCGGGACTTGTATTGGGTTGTAGACATCAACGGAAGAAAGTACAGTAATGAGCCGATACCTCTAGAAAGGGCAAAGGCACAAATGAGGGCGTTGTATATGCACGGAGGAGCCGTTGCTATGCCCAAATTGCTTCGGGTAGAACGCTCGCCAAATCCTAAAAAGAAATGGAGGGCCTTCTTTGATAATGGAAAGCATACAGACTTCGGGGCCGCTGGAATGGATGATTACACGCTTACGAAGTCCAAAGAAGCGCGTGCTTTGTACGTAAATCGCCATTTGAAGGACTTGAGAACGGGCGACCCAACACGGGCCGGCTATTTGTCTATGTTCTTGCTGTGGGGACCGCATACAAGCCTAGAGAAGAATATTGCCTTTTACAAAAAAAGATTTAATAACTAGGCACTACTGCACGAATGTTTCTGATGAGTGTTTCCCAAACACTTCTCATATCCGTACCCGCTCTAGGATTGTAGGGTTTCAGCCCAGCATCGGCCGGAACAGAAGCCAGAAAGGCTTGGACCCGCCCCACGGAAGACAATTTCTGCTTCAGTATTGTACGTGAAGGATACTGGGAAAGCCAAGCGGGTAGCTGGGGGCCTACAGCACTCGTAGAAGTGACAGAAGGAGGACCAGAAGGAGGAGGGGGGCCGTAGAGCGGAACGCCGCCGGGCTGGGGGCCGGCTGGAGGGTACCGACGGGCGGGAACGATGGGAGCGGGACCATATTCACCGCCATTCTTAGCAATATAATCTGCAAAAAAGGGCAAACTCGTCTGTCCCATCGCAGCCGCCACTTGGGCCTTTGTGAATCCACGCTCCTCCATCGCACTTGCAACGTTGCTTACAAAGTTGCTAGGGTCCGGGTATAGTTTTGTAACCAGCTCGCCAAATTCGCCACTCTGTAATTTCTCCACATCCTCGGGAGCGGTGGCAAGAAGGCGGAGGTCATTACGCATCATAGTTGAGAGAGCCTCCACCAGACTTCCAGCATCGGGAGCGGGTACTTGAGCACCCGGGTCAAATCCAGCCATTCCCAGAGGGGCCACGACACCGGGCATATCAGCCGCCGCCTCTTCTCCGAAATATCCGGGCATTTCTCCGTCACGCTGGGGGCGACCACGGCGGCCCCATCTGTCACGATTCTCATCCAGACCCTCACCGGCAAAGGGAGCCCGAGGAATTCCACGCTGTTCGCCGTCCTCACGGCCCTCTCTGGGAGCCTCAAACATCCCATCATCGTCGCCATCGTCAAAGTCCTCAATCGTCCCAGCAATCCGGCTGTCTGCATCACCTAGGGCTGCTATTAGGGATTTGCGTCTCAGCAGCTGGTCTAATTTGAGGTTCTTCACTAAACTCTTTGAAAGGGCCTTTCTCTCTCCTTCTGACCGCTCCATATTGGCGAACATTACACGGGTGTAATCACGGGTCTTATCCGCCAGTACCCGCAGCGTTTCTCCATAAATTACCCGCCCATCTGCTGACCCAGCATCCTCGGAATTCAGATTACGCTCTATGTCATCCAGCCCCTCTATAATGTCTTGGAAATCCTCCTCAGATGCAACTGGGGCAAGGTTGAGTAACTTACCCACAAAATCCTTAGCAGCATCAAAGGTAAAGCGGTTGTAGTCGCCCGCCTCCACAGCGTCCATAAATTCCCGTAATAGGAAGAAAAACTCCACCTTGTTCGGGCTTCCCTCGGTCTCGTTGTTGCGGGTGTTGACACCTTGGCCCATAGGCACGGCGAAGCCTTGGGCAACCGCATTAATGCGATTGAGCTGTTCTATGCGGTCGTCTAACTGGCCACGGTAGAAATCGTAGCCTTGTGCCGTTTTCAGTACGCCGCCAACCATATTCTGACCAGCACCCATCATAGAAGGCATTCCCATTATAATATCCGTACCATCTATGACACGGAAAGGGGCCTCGGGCCCGTTGTCCCGACGGGTGCTTACCAGAGCCTCGGCACCATAAGAAGGATTTGCATAGCGACGCTGGCCCAGCACCGGCTTAGGTACGTGGTAATTGTGGGGACCGGTCATCATCAGACGCTCTGCCGTAGCGTTTGCTTGGAGGCCGTTCATAACACTCTGGTTTGACTCCAGCCGCTTCTGCTCGTGGTATTTGCTCTGAAAATCTTGGCCAACGAAAAGGTCTATCGGCGTCCCTAGGTCGCTTGGGAAGTAGTTGAAACCCGCATCAAAAGCCCTCTGAAAATTCAGCGGGAAAGTCAGTTGCACTCCGAGGTCACCGCCGGGCTTCTTGGTTGCGACTGCTGCCATTATAATAGGTACAAACATAAAAATATTTTCCGATGTAACATACATCAGAAAATAGCTTGTTTGGAGGCCTCAATAATACCGCAAGCCGCCAAATTTCACTTGCGGAGCCTTGGCCCTTCTAGCCACCGGTGCTGGGGCTGCGGGTGCTTTTGTAATTTGGGCTTGTCTCGCCATAGCCTCGGCCCGCAGCCGGGCTACCTCGGCGTTTTGCTGCGCGAGTACTTGGGCCGAATTGGCTTGTATTACCTTCTGCTGTTCTGCCTCGGCTGCGGCGGCGGCGGCCTTCTGGGTGGCTAGGGTGTGTAGCGACTGCAAGTTCTGGGCCCTTGTAGCTGCAGAGGCCGCCGACACCGCTTTAATTTTCTCCAGATAGCCTTGGGCATTTGTGGCTCCTTGCTGGGCCGCTTGAACTCTGGCCGCATTCTGGGCAGCCGTTGCTTGCTGCCTTGCTAGGAGCCGAGCAGCTTCGGCTTTTCTAGTCTGCTCGTTGCGTAATAGAAGTGCCCGAGCCTCATTCTCTCGGCCACGTCTGTACTCTTCTTGTTGTTGTTTCATCTCCTTCGGGATTTCACTAGTAAGCAACCAATTTTCCGCCTTCGCCCTAGTTGTGAGTGCGGGGTCGTAGTTATAGCCCTCGTCGCCCGGTTGTGGGAAGTCGTGATAGGTCTGTTCTTGGGGAGGGGGAGGCCCGGGCCTTGGGGGAAGAACAAGTGCATCAAAACCCGTAAGAGCCAAGAATACTTGGCCAACGGGACTATCAAAAAAAGAGCCGATGTCGCTCCAAAAATCGCCGCCGACTAATTTTGGTTTTCCACGTCTTCTAGACGTTCTAGAAGGCGTGTGATTTTCGCTGATAATCTTATCCCAGTCTACCTTCATCTACATAGCGTTCAGCATTTTTAAAATTGCCTTCTCTCCTTTGGCTCCGCCCCTACGGCGGGCCACCCGGATTGGTGCTGTGGTGCGGGGCGGGTTGTACATCTGTGCAAAGAGGCCGGGCGGCGGAGGTGCCGGTCCCGGGCGGGGGGTAACCGCCGAGACCCGGCTCCGGCCCGAGTTGTACATCTGTGCTAAGAGCCCGGACGGCGGAGGTGCCGGTCCCGGGCGGACCGTTCCCGGGTTTTTTATAAATGGGTCGGCGATTGTCACGATGCCCCCCGGGCGGGGGGTGACCGCCGGTTCCGTGATATACACGGGCGGTAACTCCCTAGAAGGCTGCGGTGCTGCCGCCGCCGCTGTTGTCGCCTCTATCATCTGCTCCATTAGAGTCTTCGCCCTAGGCGGGCCTATAAATCTCCCTTCGGAGTTATAATAGCTGTCGGGGTAAGTTCTACCACCCGGACCATATCCTATGGCATAATCAAAAATTACCCCTCTCATATCCGGTGCTGGGGCTGCGGGGGGGGCGGAATAGGTGGTTGTGCTAAAGGTTCCCGGGGCACCATAGTTTGACGGGTCACCTACTACCTCATTACGCCGGTCATAAATTACATCTGATAGCTTCATAGGCGGACCAACAAATTTCCCATTAGAGTCGTAATAGTTATCGGGGTAAGTTCTACCACCCGGTCCATAACCATTAGCGTAATCTATGATTGGGTCAAATTGGGAGTTATTTTTCTTATCAATCCAACCCGCCGGTGTTTCCCGTTCGTCTTCTATGTACCGAGGAGGGACGGGGGTACGAGGTCCCACCCAGCACCCCCCGAATCTACTACGCAAGTAGTCTAGCTGGTTCCTCTCACTACGCAGTCGCTCCCTCTCGGCATTCCGCCTATATGCTTCGTCTCTTTGCTCTTTTGTCAAGCCACTACGGGTGCTGAATCCTCCAGTCATCATCTTCAATATTGCCGCCTCATTCTTGGCTCCGCCACGACGCCGACCTCTGCCGGGTTGTGTGGGAGGCGGTGCAACTGTGGGAGGCGGTGCAACTGTGGGAGGCGGTGCAACTGGAGTATATGTCGGGGGCGGTGCGACTGGGGGAGGCGGTGCAACTGTGGGAGGCGGTGCTGTGGGTGTAGCCGTACCGTTCAGTATATCCAAAATACTAGGGCCAGTTTGGGCTCCCAGCAAAGCCGCTTGGTCTGCTAGAAACTGTGCCGTCGCCGCTTCCATATCCTCCGCAGCCTTGTTCTGTCTATCTATGGCGGCTTGTGCCGCTTCATTTAGTCTAGCCGTTTCTGCATCCGCCTTTGCCATATCTATTTTAAATTGTGCTTCCATCGCTGCCGCCTCGGCTTTGGCCTTCGCCATTTCTGCGGCTACGGCTGCATCGGTTGCGGCTTGGTCCCGATTCCGTTGATTGGTAG
>Ga0209087_1000434_pt1 | contig 26591 bp, 43 predicted proteins | sample S_130805_EF_Meta_FD_187321 | JGI IMG/M metagenome (GOLD analysis project Ga0209087, IMG submission 187321) | Freshwater microbial communities from Lake Simoncouche, Canada to study carbon cycling - S_130805_EF_MetaG (SPAdes) (version 2) | ecosystem: Environmental > Aquatic > Freshwater > Lake ... | reverse complement strand
CCGTTGGCAGCGGCGTGATGGATCATCTTCTTGAGCGCCATCTCGTGCCAGCTCTTTTTGAACGGAGCATCGGGCACAGTGTTCTTTGACTGGTGCAACAGGTCTTGGTACTTTGCCTCGGCCTTCATGGCCTGCGGCAATAGCTCCATGATGGTGTTGTTGTGCTTGATTTTGGCGGCTTCCAAGCGCTGATTCATTTCAGGGTTTAGGTCCCGCATCCGTTTTGTTATCGGGTCGTCCAGACCAGCTTCGGCATAGGCCGCGTTTTGTTTGGCTTCTCGCAACTGCTTTTGCAGCCCCCAATGCGCACGCTCCGCATCGGCGATTTGCTTTTGAACGTCAGGCGGCGTGTAACCCTTCTCGCGGCCTTGCTGATGCCAATCAGATTGCAGCTCTTCGATGTGCAATATCTTTTCGCCGTTGGGGCCGGTGCGGTCTTTGACGCGAATGCTGGCCAGTATGTTGGGCTCGCCAGCAAAATGTACTTGCACGCCATTAAAAGATTTTTGCGGAAGCGGGTGTTTGAGCAATATTTCGCGGTAGTGCTTGCCGCCGGGCAGGGTGTACTCTTCGTGGTTAACGCCATCCACCCTAGCAGTTTCCGCCCTCTCTTCCCGGGATAGGTGCCGTAGATCAAGGTCCTCGTTGGATTTCTCCCTCACGGTGGGCACCACCGGCGGCTTGGCCTTCAGCGCCTCCATGAATTGCGCCCGCTCCATCTTCGGCAAGTTCGTCAGCGCCTGTAGCCCACGGTCCTCGGCCTCTTGCGCCTTGTAGCCGGGCATCTTGCTCAACTCGGTCATGAACTCCGAGCCGGTCCCCTTGGGACGGGGTAGGTTTTGGGCCAGCCGGTCGATAGGGGAGTAGAAGCTCACAGCTTGCGCTCCGTCAGGTAAATGTCGTGGGTTGACCCGCCGCGCGCCATGCGTGGCCCTGTGGGCCCGGGGCGCTGCGGCATGGCCTGCGGGTTTGGCCGCATGGCCTGCATGGCTTGGCCTTGGGGCGTCAGGGCAAGGATGTTGCTCTGGGGCTGGCCGGGCTTGGGCGGCGGTGCGCCGGGCGCTCCGGGGGGCGGCATACCGCCCTGTGGTGGCATGGGTGGCTGTCCGGGCGGGGGCGGCAGGCCACCTTGCGGCTGGCCGGGCTGCATGGGCATCATCTGGTTGCCGGGTGTCAGGGGCTGGAAGTCCACGCCGCCGATGGGCAGGCCCGCGCCGCTGCCGCCGTTGGGCGACACGAACGCCTTGATGGGCAGGTTGGGTGCCTCTTTGACACCGACGTCCTTGATGTTCACCGAGTCAGGCGTCCTGCGCAACAGCAGGCTGGCCAGCATGGTGTCCTTGTCGGGCTCAACCGCGCCGCCGTCGGCCATCTTGCGGGTGGGCTGACGCACGGGCTTGCGAATCTCTGCTTCGTCGTCGCCGCGCCGCATAGCCAAGTGGCGTTGTGCCACGACGTTCCGCTCGGGGAAGCAGTGGAAGTCATCATCGCTGAAGCCAATATGCCGCCCACCAACATGGCCGCCTTCGGCGTAGAACTTGATTGCTTGTGGTGCAGCGTACTCTTTGCCCTTGGCCTTTATCTGATCCTCGGGCTTGTCCATCACGTACTCGCCGTTGTTGGCCAGCGCGTGTTCAATATGCGCCGGGCTCACGGGATGGGTGAACGATGTCTGGTGGCCAATGTTGCTGGTGGACTCTGTCGGCGTGGTCATCAGGATGTGGCCAGCCACTTTGCCGTTCTTGGTCTTAAACCGGTTCTTGGGCAAGAAGTCCTCATCTTTGAATCGAGAGTCGGTCGGGATCATGTGCTCGACCATCTCCGTCTTGCCGGTCTTTTTGTTTTCCTTGCGCTCGGGCACGTTCACCAAGCGCGGGTGCAGTACGTGCTGCTTCTGGTAGTCAAAGCGCAACGGCGTGCCAGCCTTGTCGTTCAGCGTGGTGTGGCCGAAGTGCGCCTTGTCCGGCGTTGTGGGCTTGCCGTTGGGGCCGAAGTGGCCTTCTTCGCCTTCCGCCTTCTCGTCCTCGGACAACTCGCTGGCGGGCCGCCCGGTGGTCCAGTACTTGGCGTGGGTGATGGACTGCTCCGCTCTCTTGGCCAAAGGCGATCCGCGCTTCATGTCCGTGACCATGTACGAGCCCCTTGGGGGCGTTTTGTTTCCTTGGTCGTTCGTGAAGTCGCCCCGGTTGTCGGCGGCCATGATGGTGTTGCGCACACGGGCTTTGTCGCGGCCAATGTTTTCCGTGATCTCTTGCCCGTGCTTAACCTTCGGGCCGACGTTGGAATGGGTGACGTAGTAGCCGTTCTCCGGGTCGTGCAGCTCGTTGGTCTTGCCGTAGGAATTGGCAATGATTGCCGGTTTGTCTTCAGCCTTGCGCTGCTCGTTCAAATGCCGGATGGCGTGACGGGATGACACGTCGGTCTCGTCCACCACGTTCGGGCGGAACAGCATGCGCTTATTGCTTTTGTCCGCTTTGTTGGCGGCAGTGCGCATCGACCCGGTGTGGGCAATGATCCAGTCGCGGGTCATGGCCGGATCGTGCTTGGCGATGGCGTGGCCCGCACGGCGGCTCACGGCGGCTGCGTACTGGGACTCCGCGTTGGGTGCGAAGCAGGTGCCTTGCTTCGTGTCCACAATGCCGTTCTTGTCGATCCCGCCACCGCAGCCGCCGGTCTGGCCGGGGCAAGTGTTGATCACCTTGTAGTCCATGTCGTCGCCGTGCCCCTTGGGGAACAGGGCGTGGCCCGCAATGCCTTTGGACGCGTACCCGACGTGGGACCGGCCCTGCTCGTCGTGCTCGTGCTCCACGGTGTCCAGCTTCTCGGACTCGTCCAGTGTGTCTTTGTCCGGCTTGATGAACTTTGCGGCACGGATACGGTTCAGCGCTTCTTTTTCCGCACTGAGCTGCTCGTGCAGTGGCTTGTCGAAATGCTCTTGCAGGGCTTGCTTGTGTATCTTGCCCATCTGGCCAAGGGTCAGTGGCTCACGGTGCTCTGAGCCGTAAACCCGCGCCCTTGCAGCCATCATGTTCTTCAGGCCCTCCGCGTACGCCTTGGGGTTGCCCTCGATCAGGTGCTTGGGCACCACGATGCCCTTGACGCCGCCGGGGCCCTCGGCGTCGACCTTGATGCGCTTCTGCTCATCTTCGCTGAGCAGCTTGGGTTGTTTGGGCGTCTTGGCTTTCTTGGCCTTGCTTGCCGTAACTTCGGCACGCATTTGCTCAATGGGTGGTGTCACATGACCTCCGGTAGGGTTTGGCGCGCATTCTACGCCGCGTACGGATTCTCGCGGCTGCGCTGGCCCGCGTCAATGTAGTCGTCCTCGTCCACCCACTCCTTGGGGAAGTCGATGCTGATCCAGCCCGCGTCGCGCAGGAAGCGCAGGGCTTGGCTGATGCAGTCCACGTACTCGTCGTGCGCCGTGTTGGGGAACGAACATATCTGGCTGACCATGCCCTCGGCCCAGTCCCGCACGTAGCCCTTGCGCACGCTGCTCTCCGGCACCCAGACGCGCCCGGCCTTGATGATGTTGGCCACAATGCTCAGGCGCTGGCTCTTGTCGGCCCGCCCCGGGTTGTAGCCCCGCACCGGCAGCCCGGCCCGCTGCAGGTCCTGTATCAGCGAGATGCCCGCCGCCTTGTCCTCGACCAGCAGCAGGTCGACGCGCTTCTTCTCTTTGCCCTCGCCGTACACGGTCTCGTACTCGTCGATGATCTTGGGCCGCAGGTCGGGGTAGGTCAGCTTCTCCTGCCAGCAGTCGATCACCATCACGCACATGCCGCCGTCCAGCGGCTTGAACACGCCCAGCGTGATGTTGCCGGTCGGGTCGCTGGCCTCCTTGTCCTTGTAGCCGCAGTCGTAGGACTGGATCACGTACTCGAACTTGGGGAAGGGCTTGCCGTCTGGCCACAGCCGGAACCAGTCGCGCTGGACGATGCCGCCTTCTTCGGGGTCAATAATCTCTGCATGTATCTCTTGCCGACCAAGGTTGGTGCCCTCGTACTGCAGGATCTGCTTCTGGAACGATGGGGCTAGGTTGGCGATGTTCGCGTAGGTCGACGCGCGCGTGATCACCACGTCGTCGCCCTCGCGGCTGATCAGGTCCAGCACCACGTCCTTGGGCTTGGGTGTGGTCGAGCAGATCAGCTTGGTGCGCTGGCCCAGCCGGATGCCGAACATGATCATGTCCCAGCTCTCTTGCAGATAGTCCCACGCGGCCAGCTCGTCCAGCCAGCCGCCATGGAACTGCGGACCGCGAAAACGCTCGGGCTCCGACGCCGGGATGCCCTTGATCAGGCTGCCGTTGACCAGCACCAGCTCGTGCAGGCTCTTGTTGTAGTCCTTGATCAGCTCGGGTGGGATCACCGATAGCAGCCCGCTATCGCCCTCGTAACAGGTTGCGCGCAGGTCGCTGGACGTTGGGGCTGACACCAGCCACCGGGTGTTGGGGTTCTGCCATGCCCACCAGCCGAGGTTCTCGGCGGCTGCGCGCGTCTTGCCCGCGCCCCGGCCTGCGACCATCAAGTGGATGTTCCACCACGTGCCGGGCGGCTCGAGCTGGTGCTTGTGCGCGGCCAGCAGCCACTTGGCGCGCCAGTCGAACGCGGCGCGGTGCGTTGCGGGCAGCTTGGCGTACTGCGCCCGCACCTGCGGGTCGCGCAGCAGGTCAGCTAGGTTGCCCATCGCGCCGGTTTACCAGCTCACGCGCCCGCCAGCAGCCTTGCGCACCACGCCGCGCTTCTGGGCAATGTACGTGTCCGCCAAGGCGCGCACAGCGTCTTCCCGGCTCTTGTGGTTGCCGCCCGTCCACTCATTGATGGCGGACATTCTGGTGGGCTTGTAGGTCTCCCTGACGTCCATGCGGAAGTTGGCGCGGTGGTCGGGATCGCTCAGGTCGTACTTCTTTGCGATGGTGTCTAAGTGTGCGAGGTCCATGCGGGTCTCCGGTTAACTAGGTTGCCCATCGTGGCGCAGCAGCTCGATGTTGGTGAGCATCGCGTCGAACGTGCCGAAGTCCACCGTCACGGCCAACGGGGCGTCGGGGTCGCCCGCCAGCACCGTCTTGTCGCCGTACTTCTTGGGGTTCCACTTGGCCAGCAGCTTCAAGCGCGTTTCAATCTGCATCTTGCGCCACGCAATGCTGCCGGGGTCGAAGCGCTTGTTGCCAGCCTCGTCGAACACGGCCAGCGGCTCTTTGTCTGCCAGTTGCAGGCTCTCCTCAGCAATTGCGTCGTGCCCTATATCACGCGCACGCGCGATGTTTGCATCAAAGACAGGGTCTTCGGCTTGCCAGTTGTAAATCGTCCTGAATGATGGGTGAACCTCCACGCGGCAAAAATCCATCAGCGTATTGCCCTCAGACAGCCAAGCGATCAGGCGATCCTTGATCTGCTCCTTGTCCGGGAAATGCGGATCGTTTGCCGGACGCCGCGCTTTTTTACCAGTTGCCATTTGTACCCCTTCAGCGCATCTTGCAGCGCGTTTGGGGACAGTTTAGCAAAGAACGTAGGGCGTGTCCTCCGGCAGGCCCTCGAGCGCCAGCAGCTCGTCGATCGCCTTCTGCTCCGTGTGGCCCCACGCCCACGGCGCGTGGTCCTCGGGGTCGCCGCTGCCCAGCGTGGCGACGTGCCGCATGTAGAGGTCGTTGAACTCCACGTGAATCTGGACCGGGCTCACAGGACCACCTCGATCTCGCCGCAGCGCAGGGAGCGCAGGTCGTCGTAAGTCTGGTCGAGCACGCAGTCGATGGCGGCGTCCTCGTCCGTGGCATGCACGTCGATGGTGTACTCGTGGTTCTTGATGCCCACCACGGTGACGGTGAAGACCGGCAAGGCCAGCCCCGCAAGAATAAAGTTGAGCGAGTTACGCAGTTGGATGGCCTGCTCGACGGGCATCGATGTGCCCACGCTGACGACGCCGTTGGTGCGTTGGGCTTGGATTGACAGCCAGACGCCGTCAGCGCCGTAGGGCTCGACGAAGATCTTGTCGTCGTCGTTGCGGATTACGTGATCGAGGCTCTCGTCGAATACTTTGTTCATGGTGTTCTCCTGTGTGGGTGTGTAGGAGGGGGCCGAAGCCCCCGGGTTGATTAAAGCGCAGCTACTTGCGCCCAAGGTGCAAAAAAAGCGGCAGGATTATCCTGAACTTGAGGTGTGGCCACGCCGCGATAAAAATACGCCACTACTTCGACAGCAAGATCAAAGCGCTCACGATCAGTGCGACCCAGTGCGCGAACTTCTTCAACCGACTTACCGAAAACAGGAACGCAATTTGTTGCGCCCATAAATCCGACTGCGGGATAAACGACTGCTGTTGTAACTTTTGCCATTTTCTTTACTCCGTATGTTTGTGCGTCATCGCGTTATTGCGATGAATGAAATGTAACAGGAAATTACAGTTTGGGCCGCCCCACAAGAAAAATATTTCTATCAATGCACCCGCTTCGATAGCCTTTGCCTAATGCTGTCGGCCAGCGTCTCGATGTTCACGCAGTCGTCGGCCAGCCGTGCGCACGCCTCGTTCTCCATGGCCACGGCCTGCCGGGCTGCGTCGATAGCGAAGGCCATGATCTCGGCCTTGGCTTCCTCCAGCGCCTGATCGAATTCCTTCTGCGTGAACATCGGCATGACGTTGGCGTGGCCAAGTATCTGCCGGGCGAGGGGTGTCAGTTCTGGTTTGCTCATGTCTTGGTCTCCTTCCGAATTTTGTTGAGCAGGACGTTGGTCTCAAGCTCCGCCAGCACTATCTTGGTGTTCCGCACGATATTGACCATCATCGCGACAAACATTGTCCCTCGCTCATCCTCGTCAACCAAACTGAGGGCGCTGGCCACGATCATGCCACCCGCGTTGAAAAGTACGTCCACCGAGGTGCCTTCACCGTCCCTGCGCTCAAACTCGTCGCCCATCTTGAGCGCGAATTCTTCAATTCTTGCTGCCTCAGTGACGATTGCGATTGTCATTTTTTCATCAAAGTCCATAATTTACTCCTGTGAGTTGCCCATGACCCGGCCTTCCATGACCTTGTTGGCCGTGCGCAGGTCCTTGTTCTCCTGCTTCAGCCGCTCCACGGTCGTCGTCAGGTACGTGATACGGGCCGTAGCGCCCTCGATCCAGTCCGAGACGTCCTTGGGCATCCGGTAGGTCTGAACGCTGTCCACAGCCGATTCTGTGGGCTTTGCCGGGGCTTTCTTTGCTGTTGCCATGCTGGCTCCTTGGTTGTGGCCCCCCGAAGGGGGCCGGGTTGGTTTACAGGTAGGCGTGCTCGTGGGACTCGACGAACTGGTCGGTGGCCTTGTCCAGCTTCAGGGCGGCCATGGTATCCGCCAGCGTCCACAGCGCCTTGTTGAGCTTCACGTTCTCGGTGACGCCGCCCACTGCGCGGGTCGTCATGCGACGGCCGGTGGCGCTGCGCCCGGAGATGCCGCCCTTGAGCATGTTCTCCTGCACGCGGTTGAACGTGGTCCACAGGTCGGCCTTGTTGTCCTGCCAGCGGTTGGCCGTCAGCATGCGGTAGGGCGTGACCGGGGCGTCGTCACCCCAGCGGGCTTGTCCTGCAGCCTTGGCAAACGCAACCTGCTCGTCGTGGTCCAGCGTGATGGCCTTGTAGTCGGCGATGCGGCTGCCGATCTGCTTGGCGTCCTCCAGCACCCGGGTCGCGCCTTCGATGACGTCGTCCACGATGCGGCCGCTGTGCCGGACGCGGATGTTGTTGAACATGTCCCCGGCGATCAGGCCGTTGGAGCACACGAAGCGGAACACGCCCGACATGATCTGGTAGCTGGAGCTGCCGTCGTGGCTGTTGAGCAAGATGATCTCGGGCACCTCCTCGCTGGTGGCAATCGAGCTGAGGTGACGCATGCGCACCATGTGCTTGGTGTGCTCACGCTTGTCAGCGCTGCGGGTCTTGGTCTGACGGATCTCGTAGGGCTCGAAGCCCTCGGCACGCAGGCCGTCGATCACTTGGATCGTCGGGATGAAAGCGTAGCGGTCACCACGGGAGTGGTGAGCGGCGTCGGCCATCACGCTGGGCGCGTGGTAGGCGATCTGGCCATTGCTCAAGGGGCTGGTGGAACGGAAGGTAGTTTGAGCGGAAGCGGTTGCGAAACGGATCATGGTGTTCTCCTAGGGTAAAAGTTATGCTTGAAAATTGATTTCGTCGTCTTGGCCGAAGTACTCTTCGCACTCCGTCACTTCTGCTTCCGCATACTGCGCGGCCTCAGCCAATGCCTGCGACTCAGACATAGGTTTGCTGGAAAAAACAATCTTGCCGTTTTTACGGACTGTGTAGATGCAGATCATGGGGATTCCTTTCTAGGGGCCGAAGCCCCCGGGTTGATTAACGGGAAGTGACTTTGACGGAAGTGATTTGGATGTTCTTGGTGTAGGCGTCGTACGCGACCTCACCGTGCTGCTGGACGAAGAATTCCTTGTCGAAGATTTTCTTGTCGACGTCTTTGGTCAGCGTGGCCTTGAAGAACGAGCCTTCATGCGACAGGCCGGACAACTTGATCGCGTCCTTGATCGCGTCGGCTTCTTTGGTCAGATCAGCGATCTGTGCCAGCAACATGCCCAGACGGTCCACGCTGCCTTCGTTCAACTCCACCACCAACTTTGCTGCTTTTGCCATTTTTAACTCCTGTGTGTTTGTGTGTCATCGCGTTGTTGCGATGCCTGAAGTGTACCCGCTTTTTGGATGTTACAAGCGTTTGTTTGTAAAATATTTCTATTGTAAATCTCACCACGATAGTTTTTGTAAATAATTACCAAATTGGCTTCAGGCTTCTGCTTCATGCTTCACCCCTAAAGGGGGGTGAAGCGAATGAAGCAATATGCCCTGCTTCTGAAGGCTTCTGAAGCAATCTTGAAGCAATGAAGCAAGCTATTTTTTACAAACATGCAAAAACCTACAAGTAGCACACGCCCGGCAAACTGACCTCATCGTCCTTGTTTTTTATCAAATAACCGGCCGCAATAACGTCCCGCAGGTCGCGCCTAGCGTTGACTTTGCGCATATCGCGCCTACCTTCTAAGGTCGGGGGGTACTGTGGCCAAACCGCGTCGAGAACTTCTTCAAAGGTGGGGTTCACTCCCGACAACTCTTGAAGGTTAGACACCGTGTTAACAATCATCCTTTGACGAAGCGTGCTTCGCGTTACGAGGGGCGTTGGGGTAGGCGGCTCGTCGCGCGCTATTTGAAATTCTTGGGGCAACGTGCTGAAGTACAGATCACGCATGGCAAGCATCGTGGCGATGGCGGCTTCCATGCGCGCTAGGACTTCGTACTTGGTTTCTGACATAGGTTTCTCCTTTGGTTACTCTGGAAAGCTGACCACGCCATCGTCGTTTTGGGCCAGATGCCCAGCCGCAATGACGTCCCGCAAATCACGTCCGGCGTTGTTTTTGCGCTGGTCGCGCTTGCTCTCGTCGTTCCGTGGGTACTTCGGCCAGACCACCTCGACGATCTCGCTGAAGGTGACGCCGGACCCGGCCAGCTCGATGAGCCGCGTGGCCTCCTTGAGGATCAGCTTGTGCTTCGCCCCGCTCGGCCCCTTGGTGACGGCCACAGAGGCCCGGCTGCTGTCGGTGTAGACCACCACGCAGGTCGTCTCCACGTCGCCGTCGTCGTCCATGCCGACCGTGACGGTCTCCAGCTTGAAGCCGTACTCGCCGCCGTCTTCCCCGCCCTTCATCTTGGTGACCGTGGCCACGCGGTCGTTGTCCGAGCGGATGATCTCCATCTCAAAGTCGGCTGCGGCGCGAAGGCCCGACCATCCCCGGGCTCCCCGGGATTCGTCCTTGCCGCTGTGGTGGACCAACACGACCATCGCCCCGGTGAGCCGGGTGATCTCGCGGCAGTAGGCCAGCACCTGTCCCATGTCTTCGCCTGAGTTTTCATTTCCGCCCGCCATGACCTGTGCCAGCGTGTCAATCACGATCACGTCGAACTTGCCCCGGGCGCGTATCTGTTTGATCACGGCCTTGACGTCCACAACCTCCATGAAGTTGGGTGCCTCGCCGATGAACTCCATGGGCAGGCTGGCCAGCGGTATGCCTTGGTGGGTGCAGTAGCCCAAGACGCGCTTGCGCATGTCCTCCACGCCCTCAGCAGCGATCCAGCACACGCGGGCAGGGTTTATCTTCTTGCCACGCCACAGGGCCTGCACGGCGTTGGCGGTGTCCTTCACGGCCTGCGCGCGGGCCACGGCGGCCATCAGGTCAAAAAGCCAAAACGACTTGCCCGAGCCTGACGCCCCGTAGATGACGCCCAGCGTGGCCATGGGCACCACGCCCTTGACGATCCACGACGCCTTGCGGCGCTGGGCAAACTCGACTGCCGTCTCCAGTTTGAAGCGGTCTTCGGCCTTGGCTTTAGCCTCCTCGGACTTTTTTGTCTGGGCGGCCACCTCCGGGTCGGCGCTCAGGTCTTGGAAGTCGGCCATCACCGAGTCCTTGGTGACGGCCTTGGGCTTGGCCTTCTGGCAGTGCTCGACCCATAGGTACTGCAGGGCGCGCTCGTCGTCCATGCGTCGGTGGGACAAAGCCACGTCGAACAGGGGCTGGCTGTTAGCCAGTATGGACAGGACCTCGGCGTCGCTGTAGCCCGCGCTGTAGAGCTGCACACCGGTGCGGTGCAGGGCCAGTGAACGGTCGTCGGTCTCGTCGGGTCCGTGCAGCAGGATGTCCTTGGTGGCATCGGGTATGTCCATGTCCTCGACGTCGGGCAGCAAGACGTACGGGATCAGCTCGGGCATCTGGATGGGGATCACGTTGGCGGTGGCCCGGCCACGGCCGTAGCGGCTGTGCAGGGTGCTCAGGACCTCGGCCGGGGCCTCGTACAGCGGGTAGCCCACGGGGAGCCCCACCGCGTCGCCCGTGATGGTCAGGAAGCGCGGCGCGTGGCCCGCGTAGACCTCGATGCCCACGTCGTGGTTGTTCCAGTCGGTGTGGAAGGTGCCGGTAGCCAGTATGCGTATGCCGTTGCCGCTGGGGCTGCGCTCGGTGTAGCTGCTCACGGCGTCGATGATCTCCAAGGCCCACGGGGCGATGACGCCGTCCTTGACGCAGTTGTCTAGGTCGATGCCCACCACGTCGGTGATGTCGGTGAGCACGAAGCCCACGCCTTTGTACTTGTTGGGGTTGAGCCGCTGGGAGCTGTTGGCGGTGTCGAAGTCAACCCAGCGCTTGACGTCCTTGGTGCTCAGGCCGTAGTGGTCAGGGTGGTAGGGGATCTTGTCGTACTTCTGCCGGGTCTCGTTCCACACGGCCTTCCACGGGGCCCAGCGTCGCATGTTTTTGAGCTGCTGCGGGATGTGCTGCGGCTTGAATACCTGCCCGATTGGTGGCAGGTCTGGTGTTGTCTGTGTCATTTTTATACCCAAACGTACCCAATTAAAAAGTGAACAACGGCTGCGTGGGTAGTTCGCTTTTCGGTGCGCTCATGACTTCGCACCTAGCCGTGTTCCGAAACGATTATAGGTCCGCTGTCGGTGACAGCAGGTCTATTAACTCCGGGTCGATCAGTATAGACCGATGCACGCCGGTGGCCTGCTCGATCTCCCGGATGCGTTCCACGGGCACGTAGCCTTGGCGCACCCAGAACGATACGTTCTGCTGCGTGCAGCCCAGCATGTCTGCCAGCTTGGCCTGCGACCCTGCGGCCGCCACGGCCTGCTCTATCCCTGATTTCAGTTCGGTGCTCATTTGGTTCTTTCAATGTTGTCGTCTATCCATTTGTCCAAGTGCTCGTGCAGCCACTGCCTATTCGCGTCGCCCATGGTGATTCCACCGCCACTTTTTATAGGGCTAGTCAGACCGTAACAAAAGTTCTCTCCAGCAATGAATTTAATTTCACCATCACGGGTTTTTATTGACATGGTGACCCGCGTATCCGGTTCAGCAAACCCGGTTAGAACGACGTGTTCTTCAGTTTTCATTGTTTTGCTTTCGGTGGTTTCATTGTTGGTTTCGGGCAGTTGCGTGGGACGTCTTCAATGTCTGCGGCGAGGGCCCACACCCCCACCCACCTATCCTTCTCGACGATCCAGCTCTTGACGTAGGCGTCTCGCATCCTCACGAATATTTCCCTAGCCAAGCGCGTGGACATGCCAAGGCAGAGCCCTAAGTGGGACGCGGTCATGCCGCCGAGGTAGTCCTGCCGCATCATCTTGCGCACCTCGTCGGCCCTTGTGACCGGGGCAGGCACAACGATCACGGCCTCCATGGTCTTGATGGCGTGCCCGTTGGCGCACTCGTACCTGCGGTAGGTCTGGTGGCCGGGCTTTTCCCGCGTCTCAAGCGTTCGGGTCCACGCGTTGCAAGTGGGGCAGATCATACGATCGTGGTCCTGCGGTTCTTTGATTTCGGGAAGAACACCAGCGAAAAGACTGGGAAGTCCATCGGCTCGTCCGGGGTCACCGTCTCGCCGTTAATGAGCACAGCGCCTTGCAGCATGTGCCTGCGCAGTTCGCCGTTGCTCATAACCGTGCATGGCCGCTCGGCGGACATAGGTATGGCTGGCCGTAGGCCGTTCAGGTATTGCAGTATGTTCATGAGTTTTTTGCTTTCAACTTGGCAATAAGAGCAAGAGCAAATTGGTACATCTCACAAGTTTCGTCGTACCCAACTGTGTTGTGTATTTCTTCATCCGTCAGCCCCACCCACGGGCGCTTGTAGTCCTGTATGTCGTCGTCTTCTTCTTCGATGCGGTTCATGTTTTCTCCTCCAAAAATACAACGTATTCACACAAACGGGCAAACACATCAGGCTCCAACGCGATCACTTTGTTCTCGTGGTGGTTGACTGCCAGCCATATTTGATAACCGTCAAAACTAACGTACACACCATCCCCCAAATAAGTTTCGTCAGTATTCATGTTCCCTCCTGTGGCGGTGTGCAGGTGTGAATGGTGGTCAGGTCTTTTGTGCGCTTGCCGCAGCGTTCGCAGAAGTTCCACTCGCGCTTGGCCAGTGCCGCCTGCTTGCCGTCGTAGAAGCCCGACTGGTACGCAATGGTCAGCATGTCAGGCTCCTGCAACTTATCCGCAGCCATCTTGCGCTTGGCTGGGAAGCCGCCGCCCCAGTCACCCTGCTTGCGGGCAAGTTCATCAAAGGCTTCGTCTTCTGGTGTTTTCATAACATTCCATTCTTGAGTGTGATGCAAGTGCCTTCGAGCTGCGCGATCACCGCGTTGCCTTTGGCGGCCATCTTGCGTAGGTTGTCTTTCTGCGCATCCACCGCGCTGCGGCATTGCGGTTCAGTTTTGAACCACGTTTGTGATTGCATGAACTCGCAGTTGTTGTTCATGCAGACGAACAGGATTGGTATGAAGATGGTCTGGATCATGCTACCAACCCCCACACCACGCTGCCTAGCACGGACACAAACAGCAGGAAGAAAAGTATGGCGACCACGGTCTTCAACAAGTCGAAGAAAAATTCGCCACCAGAATCGTCGTCGTTCATTCTGCAACCCTCCGCTGAAACATTTCCGCGCTCCATGCATCAAGAATGCGGGCCTTGGCTTCTTCACGTTCTTCGGGTGGGTAGATGTCGGCAACAACATCCTCCAATGTTTTCAAAACTGACTCGGACATCTGCTGCGGTGTAAGTATCATTTCGCATTCCTCGCTTTGAGCATCCCGTCTGCCAATTCGTGGGCTTGCTTACACAGCAAGTCAAAATCCCAAATGTCATCTTTAAGCACTTGCATAGCCATCCCCGCGTACCAATCACGCAGGGTCATGTCCTTGGCATAGCCGCCGTGGACTTCCATCCACGTTTTGTCGGTGTTTTCTCTCATACCTGCTCCTTCAGTTCGTTAAGTCGGTCCTGCAACCGCGCAATGCGGTCGTCGTTGTAGTTGACCATGTGGTATGCGTACTCGCGTGCGCTCTCGGCTTCCAGCTTGGCCCGCTGGGCTTGCATCAGCTCACGCGCCGCCATCTCCAACGGAGACGGCATGGTCAGCAGTCGTTTCACCATGGCGATCATGCTTGCTCCTCAATTGCTTTGGCTAATTTAGCCTTGTTTTGTTCGTAGATGGCGTCAAACACAATCAGTGCGCCTGCTCTGTTGATAGTGCCGTCTGCAATCCTTGTGATGATTGCGGCCAAGTACGCGGGCGGCATAAGGGCGCTCATGACCTGCCACCTTTGGTCTTCGGTCATGCTTGCTCCTCCTCAAGTGGTACATCACGCCATTCTCCCTCTGCTTTACGCAAAGGCATGTCACCAGTCCAGCCAAGGTTTATGGTTACTGACTTTTCCCACCATTGCTGGAGGATGTGAACTGTTTTTAATTCCGTTACATCTTTATAGTCTTGAAACGGCACTCGTATGTCGCGCTTAACAAAGCGCAGTCTGGATGTTGGAATCATTTGCACTCCTTGGTGAACACGGCCAGCATGTTGCCGCACTTGGGTTGATAGGTGGCGTAGCCCATGTAGAACCCCACCACGACGATGGTGGAGACAAGCCCCACCAGCGCAAACAGGTCGGCGATGTATCTCATGACTGCGCCGCCGCTGCTCTGGCCATGGCCTTGGCCTCCAGCCGCTTTTTCTTGGCGTAAGCCTTCCGGGCGGCCGCGTTGGCGCGCACACGCTTGTCGAGAAGGGCTTGGGTCTGCTCAATGGTAAACATTCCGGTGGGCAGGCCGCCGGACGTTTGCCCGGTCTCATCCTTGAAATCGGCCAGCACGGTGTTGCGGCCCATTTTTTGTTCCAGCATGCGCACGCGCGCGCTGGTGCTTGCCACCACGTGCAGCATCTCGTGGTGCATCTCATTGACCCGGCGCTCAAGGTCAGCGATGCGTTTGTAGGGGTTCCAGTTCATGTGTGTATCTCCAAAAAGTTAAGGGAAACCCGATAGTACAACAAAAACTTGTACCCACAACAAAATATTTTTAAAAAGTTACAAACCGACCGGAAAAGTGGTGTAGGATCGGCCTGTCCACAACAATCCCGTTGTGGCTTTATGGAGATACACACATGAGCCTAGAGCAAGCGCTTGAGCGCAACACCGAGATGATGGCGGACCTGATCCGCGCACTGGAGGGCTTCCAGCCCGCAGCCCAGCAGGAGGCACCCCCCGTCCCAAAGGCCGTACTGAAGCGCGACACCCCGACTACCTCCGAGGAAAAGCCTTCCGGCCCGTCCGTGACCGCAACCTTGGAGACAACCTCTACGCCAGCGACGACCGCTGGTATTGAGTACGCGCAGGTGGCCGCAGCCATCACTAGCACGTTCAAGATCGACAAGGCCAAGGTCATCGCGGCGCTGGCCAAGTTCGGCGCGGCCAAGGGCCCCCAGCTCAAGGTCGAGGACTACGCGGCCTTCCTGCAAGAGCTGGCAGCATGAGCGCACACGCCCAGCTATCCCCCAGCTCGGCCGTGCGCTGGATGTCCTGCCCCGGCTCGGTGCGGATGTGCGAAGGCATACCCGACACCAGCTCGGACGCCTCGTTGGAGGGCACGATGATGCACACCGTGTCGGCGCACTGCCTGACCCGGGGCACCGACGCGGCCGGGTATGTAGGCGTGACCGACGCCGAGACCGGGTTGATCTTGCAGGCCGAGCAGGCGCAGGCAATCCAGACCTATGTGGACACGGTGCGCGACATCGTCAAGACCACCGGCGGTGAGCTGCTGGTCGAACAGCGGTTGTCCATCTGGCACATGACCGGCGAGGAGGATGCCCACGGCACCGCCGACGCCGTCATCATGACCATGGACGAGCTGATCGTCATCGACGCCAAGTTCGGTCGGGGTGTCGCGGTGGACGCCGAAGAGAACCCGCAGCTCATGATGTACGCGGCTGCGGCCCTTGTGGAGCACGAGCTGGCCTACGATTTTGAGCGTGTGCGCATGATGATCGTGCAGCCCCGCCTGAACGCCATGCCCGAATGGACCCTCGACGTGTTTGAGATGAACGATTTCATGGTCAAGGTGCAGCTCATGGCGGAGTTGACCCGGCAGCCGGATGCCCCGCTGATGCCCTCCGCAAAGGGTTGCCAGTGGTGCAGGGCCAAGGCGACCTGCCCGGCCATCACCAAGACGGTCATGGACGACTTCGACACCGTGGTGCCCGAGACGGCGGACGAGCGGGATCTTGCCCGCATCATGGCCAACGCGGACATGATCGAGAAGTGGGTCAAGGCAGTGCGTGCCGAGGTCGAGCGCCGCCTGCTGGCCGGTGAGCCCGTCCACGGCTACAAGCTGGTGCAGGGCAAGAAGGGCAACCGGCAGTGGGCCGACCCGGACGCCGCAGAGGAGACGCTGAAGTCCATGCGGATCAAGCACGACCAGATGTACGACTACAAACTGGCCAGCCCCACCAGCATCGAGAAGCTGGCCAAGGCCGGGGACGTTGGGCCACGCCAGTGGACCAAGATTCAGGACCTGATCACCCAATCCGAAGGGCAGCCATCGGTGGCACCCGAATCCGATAAGCGGCCCGCGCTGGTTACGTCAGCGACCGCTTCTGACTTTGACGACGTGACGAATTCCTAACCTTTTGGAGAACCCCATGAAAGTAAAACTGACAAACGTACGCCTGAGCTTCCCTAGCCTGTTTGAGGCCAAGACCGTCAACGGTGAGGGCAAGCCCGCCTTCAGCGCGGTCTTCCTGCTCGACCCTAAAGACCCGCAGGTCAAGGCCGTCAACGCGGCCATCGAGGCCGTGGCCCGCGAGAAATGGGGCGTCAAGGCCGACGCCAACCTGAAGACCCTGCGCGCGGCCGACAAGACCTGCCTGCACAGCGGCGACCTCAAGTCCAACTACGCGGGCTTCGAGGGCATGCTGTACCTGAGCGCACGCAACGCGCTGCGGCCCTTGGTGATCGACGTCAACAAGTCCCCGCTGACCGAAGAGGACGGCAAGCCCTACGCGGGCTGCTTCGTCAACGCCAGCGTCGAGCTGTGGGTGCAGGACAACAACTACGGTAAGCGCATCAACGCGACGTTGGCCGGTGTCCAGTTCTACAAAGACGGTGAGCACTTCGGTGGCGGCGCTATTGCCGATGCCGACGAGTTTGACGACCTGACGGCGGAAGACTTGGTTTAACGAATAGGGGGGAAAGCGGATGCCGCAACTTGTGATGGTATCAATAGCCCTGCGGTGCAGCGAGTACCCCCGCCTTTTACATACACACCGGAGATACACACATGAGCCGAATGAAAGACAAACTGATGGACGTCATCGAGGCCGTTGACGGCCTGCTGGGCGAAGGATACGCAAAGAAAAACCCCGACCTGATTGGCCGGGTCTACCAGTCCGAGGCCCTGATCGAGGGCTGGGAAGAGGTCCTGCACGCCATCCGTACCGCAAGCAGCCAATGACCACGCTGTACTTGGACTTGGAGACCTACTCCAAGACCCCAATCACGCACGGCACCCACGCCTACGCCGCCGACGCAGAGATCCTGCTGGTGGCGTGGGCGGTGGACGACGAGCCCGCGCAGGTCCACGACGTCACGCTGACCGGGATGCGGATGCCGCCGGAGCTGACCGAGCAATTGGTGAAGACTGACGTCACTGTCGTCATTCACAACAGCCACTTCGACCGCACGGTTATGCAGCGCGCGTGGGGTTTGTGCCTTCCCCCTATCCGCATCCATGACACCATGGTGCAGGCCCTGAGCCACGGCCTACCGGCCTCGCTGAGCATGCTCTGTGAGGTGCTGGGGCTGCCCGCTGACAAGGCCAAGGACAAGGACGGCAAGCGGCTGATCAACCTGTTCTGCAAGCCCCAAGGCGTAAACCGCAAGATCGCCCGCGCCACCCGGGACACGCACCCGGCCGAGTGGGAACGCTTCAAGGCGTACGCCGCTTCCGACATTGAGGCCATGCGCGCGGTCATGGAACGCATGCCCAACTACAACATGAGCCAGACCGAGATGGCGCTGTGGCAGCTCGACCAACGCATCAACGACCGGGGCGTAACCATCGACATGGATCTGGTGCATGCGGCCATCCGTGCTGTGGATCGGGCGCAGGGCGACCTGACCGCGCAGTCGTTGGAGCTGACCGACGGCCGCGTTGCCAATACCACGCAAGGCGCAGCGCTGCGCTTGCACATACTTGAGAACTACGCAGTGGACATGCCCGACCTGCAGATGGCCACGGTGGAGAAGACGCTGGCCATGGACGTGGACCCGGCGCTCAAGGAGCTGCTGCGTGTGCGCTTGCAGGCCAGCTCCACCAGCACGGCCAAGTACAGGGTGCTGGCGCGCGGCACCAGCGCGGACAAGCGTCTGCGTGGGCTGCTGCAGTTCAACGGCGCGGCGCGTACCGGGCGCTGGGCTGGGCGGCTGTTCCAGCCACAGAACCTGCCCCGGCCGTCGCTCAAGCAGGAGGCGATCGACGCGGGCATCGAGGCCATGCTGGCCGGGTGCGCACACTTGACCACCGACAACGTCATGGAGCTGGCCAGCTCGGCCATCCGTAGCTGCATCGTCGCCCCGTTCGGCAAGAAGCTGGTGGTGGCCGACCTGTCTAACATCGAGGGCCGGGATCAGGCGTGGCTGGCCAACGAGGAGTGGAAGCTCCAAGCCTTCCGCGAGTTCGACGAGGGCATCGGCCCAGACCTGTACAAGCTGGCCTACAGCAAGTCCTTCGGCACGACCCCTGACAAGGTCACCAAGGACCAGCGGCAGGTCGGCAAGGTGCAGGAGCTGGCGCTGGGCTACGAGGGCGGCGTAGGGGCCTTTGCGACCTTTGCAGGGGTCTACGGCATCAACCTAGACGAGCTGGCTGACAAGGTGCTGGAGAACGCCCCACGGGGGCTGGTGACAGCGGCCGACAACTACTTCGCCTTCGTGATCAAAGAGAAGCGCCCACGCTACGGGTTGTCCGACGACGCCTTCGTGGCCTGCGACGTGCTCAAGCGGGCGTGGCGCGAGGCGCACCCCAACATCACCAGCTACTGGGCGCAGCTCAAGAACGCAGTCATACGGGCCATGAACCACCGGGGGTCCACCGTCGTCGCGCTGGGGCTGAAGATCACCAGCACGAGCTGGCTGCGGATCGTGCTGCCATCAGGCCGGTCGTTGGTCTACCCGCACCCCAAGCTGGTGGACGGTGCGGTCACCTACATGGGCGTGGACCAGTTCACGCGCAAGTGGACGCGGATCAGCACGCACGGCGGTAAGCTGTTCGAGAACCTGTGCCAAGCAGTTGCCCGCGACGTGATGGCCGCCAACATGCCCCGCATCGAAGCTGCGGGCTACCAGATAGTGCTGACGGTGCATGACGAGATCATCGCCGAGGCCCCCGACCAACCGGAGTTCAACGCGGACCACCTAGCATCGCTGCTGGCCACGAACCCGGACTGGGCACCCGACATGCCGCTTGCGGCTGCGGGCTTTGAAACGTACCGATACCGAAAGGACTGACATGATCACACCAGAAGAAGCAGAGCGCCTTGCCTACATCAAGGGCGACACCGAGCGGGCCGCGTTGCTGGCCATCGCCATCGACTTGCAGGCCGAGCTGGAGGAAATGGAAGAGGACGACGAAGAATGACCAAGGAATCGGACATTGAGAAGTACCTCGTCAAGCGCGTCAAGGACGTCGGCGGCCAAATACGCAAGGCCCAGTGGGTCGGCCACGTCGGCGCACCGGACCGCCGGGTGATGTTGCCCAACCGGACGCCCATCTGGATTGAGCTGAAGGCACCCGGCAAGAAGCCAGAGCCCCACCAGATACGTGAGCACAACCGCATGCGCAAGCTCGGTGAGCTGGTGGAAATAATTGATTCATACGAAGCCGTGGACAACCTAATAGCATGAGAACTGAATTCATACCCCGGCCCTACCAGCACCTGATCATCGACCACATCATCGACACGCCGCGCTGCGCGGTATGGGCTGGCATGGGCACAGGCAAGACGGTGGCCACCCTGACGGCGCTGGACGGCCTACAACTGGTCGAGGACGGCCCGGTGCTCATCGTGGCCCCGCTGCGCGTGGCGACCACCACGTGGCCCTCAGAGGTCCTGAAATGGTCCCACCTGAAGGACATCAACGTGTCGGTCATCACGGGCACGGAGGCGGAGCGCATACAGGCCATCCGCTCACCGGCCTACATCTACACCACCAACTACGAGCAACTGGTCTGGCTGGTCGCCTACTGGGGCGACAGGTGGCCCTACAAGACCGTGGTGCTGGACGAGTCCACCAAGGTGAAGTCGTTCCGGCTGCGGCAGGGCGGCAAGCGCGCGCAGGCGCTGGGCTCCATCGCCCACACCCGCATCACCCGGCTGATCGAGCTGACCGGCACACCAGCCAGCAACGGCTTGAAGGACCTGTGGGGGCAGGCGTGGTTTGTGGACGCCGGGACGCGGCTGGGGCGCACGTTTACCGCGTTTGACCAACGCTGGTTCCGCACCGGCTTTGATGGTTTCAGCAAGATACCGCTGCCGGGTGCCCAGACCGAGATCCAAGACAAGCTGCGCGACGTCTGCCTGACCATCGACGCGGCGGACTGGTTCGACCTGCACGAGCCCATCGTCAACAACATCTTCGTGGACCTGCCGCCCAAGGCGCGCAAGCACTACAAGGAGATGGAGGACGCGATGTACACCGAGCTGGAAGGCATTGAGCTGGAGGCGTTCAACGCCGCCGCCAAGACCGTCAAGTGCCTGCAGCTTGCCGCTGGCGCGGCCTACACCGACGACACCGGCAAGTGGAAGGAGACCCACAAGGTCAAGCTGGAGGCGCTGGAGTCCATCATCGAAGAAGCTGCGGGTATGCCGGTGCTGGTGGCCTACAACTTCAAGAGCGACCTTGCGCGGCTGCTGAAGGCGTTCCCGCAGGGCAGGCATCTGGACAAGAACCCAGCCACCATCGTGGACTGGAACGCGGGCAAGATCCCGGTCCTGTTCGCCCACCCGGCAAGCGCTGGCCACGGCCTGAACCTACAGGACGGCGGAAACATACTGGTGTTCTTCTCGCCCAACTGGAACCTCGAAGAGCACCTGCAAATAATTGAGCGGATCGGCCCGACGCGCCAGCTACAGGCTGGCTACGACCGCCCGGTGTTCATCCACCGGATCATCGCCCGCAACACCGTGGACGAGCTGGTGCTGGAGCGGCTGACCACCAAGCGCCGGGTGCAGGACGTGTTGTTAGATTCAATGAAGAAAAGGAAGACAAATGCCAAAGGCAGACTTTACGCAGTGGGATCGGGAAACTCTGGAGGAGATAGCCCGCCAAGCGGTAGACGAGAACAAGCAGCTACGGGAGGACAACAAGGTCCTGCTGTCCGCGTGGCGTGATCTGGTTACGCAAACAGGTCAGGCCGGAGCTCCTGCCGGGTTACGAGCCCAGCAGTCGCTTTTTCAATCGCAACAGCAAGCGCAGGCGATGGTTGACGGCGCTTCGCAATCAGCAGGGCCATCCACGTCGAGGTGATGCCAAGGTACTGGGCCATCTCGGCTTTCGCACCACGGACATCGGTCTTGAAATACTCGGCAAGGGTCATGCCCGCATTATAATCTAACCTTTAGTTACATCAACATGGAGAAAAGCATGCTTACAAAAGAGGAAATGCGCAACGTATTTTTGAGCTGCGACATGCTCGACAAGGACGGGCTGTACGCCGACGACGTGGACGTCTACGAGCTGTGCGCGGCGGTGGAGAAGGCTGTCAACCTGAAGTACGCCCGCGCCGAACGCGCAAAGTGCATTGAGTTTGTGCGGTCGCTCAACCCCGAGGTGGCCCGGGCTCTCAGCGAGAAGCGGGGCGCGATGTAGTGTATTGGTTCAAATTCTTCTTCTGGGGGCTGGTGTTCACCGCCATCATTGGATCGTTGCGGTGACCGTACCGACCAATCGTTAGCGCTTAGCCGCTGCGGGGGTTTGCATGAAATCGTACAGGGCCTGCAATGTGGCGGGTGTTTGCAGGATGTCACCCGCACCCATTAAAAATGGCACACCGGTGGCTTGAGCTATGCCGCCAAGACTACCCGCGCCGTGTATAGCCGCCCGAAAATAATTGCCCGCGTCATAATCTTTTTTAGCCTGCTCTGCTTCAAGTGGCGCGAAAGCTGCACCTACGCCGGGAACATATCTGGGCAATATTCTTTTGCCAACAAACTCTAGCATTTTTTTACCTGTGCCCGGCATCTCTGCTTGCAAGCTGTTCGCACGGGCAATGTTTTCTTGGTGCCTAGCCTGTGCGATGTCCGATATAGGTGGTGTCGCTGCGTGCCTTTGCAAACGCTGCATTTCTTGGGCCATAGCCGTTCGGGCATTGGCTTCAGCGGCCCGGGCTTGGTCAAGTCGTAATTTTGCTTCAGCTTTTTCTCGGGCCACCTGCTGCGCAAAAGCAACACGGCGTTGGTCCTGTTCACGTTGCGCGGCCAACCGTTTTGCTTCTTCTTCCAAAGCAACGTCTTTGGGCACCAGCAAGCCGCTTGGCGTACTGGCCAGATCGGGGGCTTGGGCAAGCGCGTTGGTAGGGTTCAAGCCCATACTGCCCAATGTACTCGCCGTGGCTTGCGTTCTTGCGGCCTCTTGCGCGGTCCGGGTGTTGTACCCAGTCTGGTTAGCCCGCCCAGTGTTTCCGCCCGCTCCTTCACCGGCATTTCCAACTACTTGCCTTTGCACCCCGCGCAATCTTTCATCAGCCTCTTCCGTGGGGTTCCTACTGCTGTGGTACAGGTTCTCCTGCTCGGCTTGCCGTAGGGCTTGCTCGGCGGCGGCATGCTGCGCGGCCAATGCATCGGCGTTGGCTTGCATAGCCTGCGCCGCAGCGGCATGCTGCTGCTGGGCGTCCCCCATAACAGCCCGGGATTGGTCAGCGACAGCGTTAACGTCGCCAGCGGTGCCAAGCCGTGCTTGGTGTTCCGTGTACTCTGGGGTTCCGTACTGGTACTTTGGGTCAATCACTGAACGCAATGCTTTTCCGCCCAAGTACCCCGCTACACCTAAAGCCGCATCATCAACATATCCCTGCATCTCTTTGGGCAAAAGTCCTTTACCCTTTTCGTAAAGCGCTCCGGCATTTTCACCTAAAGTTTTTGGCCTATTGGCTTCTGCTTTTGCTAATGCTTCTTGTTTTTCAGCCGCCACACGCCGCGCTTCCAACATGGCCGCGTTTTCCCGGGGCGTCGAGTCTTCTAGCCCAAATTGCTCTCCACGTTCTTTTGCCATTCTGTCCATGCGTTCTTGCATTTCCGCATCTTCATTAGATTGCGGTGGAGAAGCAACGGATTCTGTTGTCGAGGCTCCACCAAGGGCGGCTTCCCTTTCTTTGGCCATTCTGGCCATCCGAGCTTGGATATCTGCGTCATCAGACATTTGTAATCCTCGTTTGCGGTTTTACTGAGTTGCCTGCAAATCTTTTTTCCATTGCAAGTCTGCGGCTTTGTACTCTTTGGAGTGCTTTAGTACCGCAGCGGTCGGAGCTAATTCACCCAATCCGGCTTTTTCTTTTTCAGCAAGGACAATGTTATAAATCTTGTTGCTCCAGTACCCGTTGATCCTATCCTTTTTAAGCGTAGACAACGCCGCGTCCCAAGGTTGGCCTAAGTTAGCACCCCTGTTTTGCAAAGCACTGAATTCCGCAACCGGCGGATTGCTTGTACTCATGTTTTGAAGTTGGCCCTTGTAGCCGTTTATGCGCAAAAACATAGTCGCCATTTTGTTGGCGTAAGTTGCCTCTTCTGGTGACAGACCCGCGTCGACCCATGCTTTCACAGGAAGGTTCACCGAGCCCGACCACACGCCACCATTGAACGTAAACCCTTCGTTTGCAGCCTTCAGCAGTTGAGCTTGCAGGTCACCTTGGCCCATAGCGTTAAACACTTTTTTAGCTACGGGCTTGTTGCCTTCAATCATGCTTATAGACTGACTAAGTTCGCCCATGTACGGGGTGTAAATCGTGGGGTCGCCGTAGCCAGACCATTTTTTAACAAAACCATCCGCGCGGGTTTCATCAGCTTTTGCTTTTTCTTCTGCGACTTTAATAATGAGCGCCCGTTCGTCGGGGGATTTGCCACGAAGCTCGCCTTCACCAGTGGGGCGTGCATGCAATACTGGGAAGCGGTCTTGCTCTGCTGGTTTTGGCGCAGGCGCTGCTGCGGCAGGCACGGCCGCTGCTTCGACACCCTTTGGTTGTTCACCAAACACTACTTTGGCGTCTGGATCAATTTTGTTTTTCTTCAATTGCGTAGAAATAGTTGTCTTAAGATTGCCAACGGTGGTATCGGCTGTTAAGCCGTTAATTTTGTATTGATCTTTTTTAGGATCTTCATTTTCTTTCAACGATAGTCCAAGACTTTTTAATGTCTCATTGTTTTTTGCGTTAAGAATTTTTGGCCCATCTCCCGGACCGAACCACCACATGAGCCGATGGTTAAGCGCCGTCGGGTCTTTCAAAAGACCTTGGTTATGGCCCAGAAGGGCGTAGTCATATGCGGCAGCTACTGCCGGGTCTTTATCGTACTGATCTATCCCGGCCTGCATGCCGTATTTATCTTTGATGAATTGCCGGGTGTCTTTCAGCATTTGACCTTTACCGACCGCAGTTGATCGCGGGTTTGGCGCTCCTGTAGGGCTCTCACTTGGATACACCGCTTTGGTAAGAAAATCTTGAGCCCCAATGGCTTTGGACGTAGTTGCTTCAGCCGCAGCAGGTGGGGGAGCAGCAGCCGCAGCCGCAGCAGCAGAATTACCAGCAAGAGCCTTCGCCGCCGCAACGGTGTCGGCAAGAGCGTCCCCTTTACCGGGGCCAGCCGTTCCAGCAGCAGAATCTTTCACACTCAAATCAACAGCCTTTACTAACGCGCCTCTTTCACCTTGTGCTGGGCGATCAAAGGGATCGGGCGGCAACGTAGGAATAGCAGGCAAGGCCGCGCGTTTTACCGCTGCTTCCGCAGGTGTCAACACGCCTTGCGCTTCGTCCCTGTTGATCAAGGATTCTGCGGCTCTTCGTTGTTCTATGGCGGAATTTACGCGCTGCACTTGCAAGTCTTGAGATTTACGAGTTTGATCAATTTGAGCGTTAACCGAATCCGCTAAAGGCGATCCAAGAGCTTTAAGTTTTGCCGCCAATTGCGGTAATGCGTACAGAGGAGCGCCTTCAGCTTCGTGTTTTTTCACCAAGTCCGCTGCCTGTTTGTTTTGCCCCATAGCAATCTTGGACATGGCAAGCTGGCTGCGCATCTGTGCAATGGGCAGTTGCGATTCGCGCTCACGTTCCACGTTTTGACCCATGGCCTCCGATGCGCTGCCCAAGGAGGCCGCAAAGCCGCCCAACTGGGGCTTGAAAAAGCCCGCAGCGACATTGAACCAGTTCGGTTGGGCGTAGCGCTGCTGGAGCGCTTTGATGCTGTCATCCAGCGACTTCTGGTACTCGGATATGTCTTCGTCCTGAGCACCATAGAAGTTAATGTCTCGGGGGTTGGTGGACAGGCCACCTTTGATTGGTGCTTCAGCCATTCGGGCCTCCGTTTCTAGTAGTCTTCATAGTACTCGGGCAAAGTGTAATCTGGCGTGTACGGCGCGGTGTAGGGCGCTTGGTAATCAGGTACGTACGTGTTATCAGGCGAAGCCTCAACGCCCGGTTGCCCATAAACATTTCCCGAAGTGCCGTAGTTTGGTGTGTAGCTCGCATCTCCGGTTCCGCTCATCCCGGGATTGCCGTTCGTAATATATCGATAAGCGTCTGACACGCCGGTCTTGACCCCGCTATAAATGTCCGACATCACGGGCGCTATCGCCCCGTAAATATTCCCGGCAGCCGATGTTCCGCTTGCGTTCTTGCTGAACATACCGCCCGCCAGTGCGCCCAAGCCCGCGATGGCCGACAGCGGCGATCCGGTCATGGTCTGCATGGTGGTCGTCGGGATCTGGGCACCACTCAACGCGGCCATCTGCTTGCCCGCCACGTCCAGCGGGAACAGCTCCTTGTTCTGCGCAATGGTCTGTTGCTGGCCGCCAAGCGTCGCCAGCGCGTTGACATCGGCCAGTCCGCTTTGCTGCTGCTGTTGGCCAAGGTTAACTTGCCCGGTGGCCGCAGCGGTGCGTGCGGCCGCTTCCTGCGCCGCAGTGTTGCCCGCCACCTGACCGGCAGTCACTTGGTTGGTGTTGAACTGACCTTGCAAGGTGCCTGCGGTCTGGCCAGCGTTGAGCTGGTTAATGCGCTGCTGCTGGGCTGCGGCTAGTGCATTGGCGTACCCAGTCTGCAATGCTTGGTTTTGCAAGCCGAGCGCACCGATGTTGGCGTTCGAGATGCCCAGCGCAAGGGCATTTGTGCCCCGCTGGGAGCCGAACTGGCCTGACCCTACCGCACCAGAGGTGACGGCCGGGGAAAGGTTCTGGGCGATGTTCTGCTGGTTCGCAAGCCGGATCTGGTCCACCACGTTCTGGGTGTACGGGTTCATGTAGCCGCCAACCAAATCGGCGGCGCTGGATGTTCCGGCTTGCAGGTAGGGGTTGGCCTGCGTTAGGCCGCTGGTGGTCGTGCCAGCCTGTAGGTAGGGGGCGGCCGCACCGGTGATGTCCGTGTTCGCAGCCGCGCCGTAGTTATAGCCAGCGGCATTCAGCGCGGGCTGGTAGTTGCCTACATTTTGAGCAACACCAGTAAACGCC
>Ga0209087_1000433_pt1 | contig 26596 bp, 24 predicted proteins | sample S_130805_EF_Meta_FD_187321 | JGI IMG/M metagenome (GOLD analysis project Ga0209087, IMG submission 187321) | Freshwater microbial communities from Lake Simoncouche, Canada to study carbon cycling - S_130805_EF_MetaG (SPAdes) (version 2) | ecosystem: Environmental > Aquatic > Freshwater > Lake ... | reverse complement strand
TGTCGATGGAATCACCCGAGTAAGCGCACTTGAATATGTAGGAAAAGATATTCGCGTTCAGATAATTCCGGGAACAAGCTCCAGGTCACAAGATGCCGAAAGACTCATTAAGGAATTACGCGCACTTGAAAAGCCAGATGGTCTCCTCATTGGTGGAGCCGCAGCTGACTTCACTGATTCGCAAGGAGGTATCGCACGAACTCTTCCGTGGGCGCTCGGCTGGATTGGTATCACCGTATTTATCTTGATCTTCGTATTTACCGGATCAATCATCTTGCCGATTAAGGCAGTGATTCTTAATGGTTTATCTCTTATTGCAACGCTAGGTGTAATCACATGGATCTTTATCGATGGCCACCTCAAGTGGCTCGTTGGTGATTTCACAGTGACAGGAACGCTCGACACTGGTTCAGTAATTTTGGTAGCCGTTGTCGTCTTTGGATTATCAATGGACTATGAGCTCTTCTTACTTTCACGAATCAGAGAAGAACACTTGCTCGGAAAATCTAATATTGAATCAGTAGCCGTCGGACTTCAACGTTCTGCACGCATTATTACAGCCGCAGCTCTGCTTCTTGCAGTGGTATTCGCAGCATTTATTTCTAGTGGTGTTACCTCAATCAAGATGCTCGGCTTCGGAGTCGCATTTGCAGTGCTTCTCGATGCCACACTTGTGAGAGCTCTCTTAGTTCCCGCACTCATGCGTCTCTTCGGAGAACGCAACTGGTGGGCCCCTAAGTCTTTGCGCAGATTTACTCTCACCCACTAAGAGGGCTTACGCTGAGGGCATGGATCTCATCGCCACCCTGCAATGTGCAGATCAACCTGGAATCGTTCACGCGATGACCAGCGCCATTCTTGCATGTGGCGGAAACATTATTGAAAACCAGCAATTCACAGATGAGCCAACAAATACATTTGTTATGCGCACTCGCTTTGAAATAACACAGGGAATAGATGTCGCGCGAAAGAGTCTCAACGAAGGTCTTGAAAAGTTTTCGCCCAGCCTCCACATCCGCCCAACCGAAAGCAAGCCACGTGCGCTTGTCCTTGTTACTAAAGAGAGCCACTGCCTGCGAGATCTGCTCTATCTTCTTGAACTCGGGGAGCTTCCCATCGAGATTCCTGTCGTCGTTTCAAATCACGAAGATCTTCGCTCGCTCGTTGAATCCCACGGCTTCACATTTATTCATCTTCCAGTAACTTCCAGCACCAAAGTCACACAAGAGAAAGAGCTCCTCGCGCTGATTCAACAGCATTCCATTGATTTCGTTGTCCTTGCTCGTTATATGCAGGTTCTATCCAATGATTTCTGCGCAGCCCTTCCTGGACGCATCATTAACATTCATCACTCATTCTTGCCAGGTTTCAAAGGTGCAAAGCCTTATCACCAAGCTCATGCTCGTGGCGTGAAGATCATTGGCGCAACCGCACACTTTGTTACTGCCAATCTTGATGAAGGTCCAATCATCGAACAAGATGTTGCTCATGTTTCGCATACATCAACGCCAGAAGATCTCATTGCACTCGGTCGGGATATCGAGCGACGCGTTCTTGCTAAAGCTGTAAAACTGTATGCACAAGATCGAATCTTTATTGTTGGCCAGCGCACTGTAGTTTTTTCTTAAATTAAACGTATAAAGAAATCACGTGTCCCCGGCGGGAGTTGAACCTGCGACCTACCGCTTAGGAGGCGGTTGCTCTATCCACTGAGCTACGGGGACTTACGTTTACTTGGCAAAGGTTATCGTTAGCGATAACCTACGCTCAATGCGCTCACGAGGAGCGTGCGTAAGAATATCTGAAAGGCCACCCATGAAAGCGCTCGTTATCGGCGCAGGCGGAGTTGGCAGTGCAGTCGCAAATATCGCATCACGTAGACCATTTATTACTCAGATGGTCATTGCCGATCGCAACCTGTCACGAGCCGAAGCCGCAATAACAAAGGTAAAAGATTCACGATTCTCCGCGGCGGAGGTGAATGCTGCAGAACTTGAGGACATACGCGCTCTCATTCGCAAAGCAAAACCGGATATTGTCATTAACGCAGTTGACCCTCGATTTGTAATGCCAATCTTCTTGGCTTGTGAAATCGAAAATACAAATTACATGGATATGGCGATGTCACTTTCTCGTCCGCATCCTCACTACCCAAACTCTGAGACCGGTGTAAAGCTTGGTGACGAGCAATTTGCACGCGACTGGAACTGGGCTGAACGTGGCATCTATGCAGTTGTAGGTATGGGAATCGAACCTGGCATGAGCGATATTTTTGCGCGCTATGCCTCCGATGAACTCTTCTCACGTCTTGATGAAGTCACCGTCTTTGATGGTTCTAACCTCACTGTTGAAGGAGCTGACTTTGCTCCTTCGTTTTCAATCTGGACAACAATCGAAGAGTGCCTCAACCCACCATTGGTATGGGAAGACGGTCGCGGTTGGTACACCACTGATCCATTTAGCGAACTTGAGGTCTTTGATTTCCCTGAAGGAATCGGACCTGTCGAGTGCGTGAACGTCGAGCACGAGGAAGTAGTTCTTATTCCTCAGAAGGTCGATGCTAAAAAGGTTCGCTTTAAGTACGGTCTTGGATCTGAATTCATCTCAACGCTTAAGACAATTCATATGCTTGGTATGGATAATAAAGAGTCAATTAACGTACAAGGCGTTCAGGTTTCTCCGCGAGATCTCCTTGCAGCAGCTCTTCCTGATCCAGCAACTCTTGGTTCACGTATGCGTGGCAAGACGTGTGCAGGAACTTATGTCAAAGGTTTGGATAAGAACGGTAAGCCAAAGGCTGTCTATATCTATAACGTTGTAGACAATGCATGGTCTATGGAAAATTACGGTGACCAAGCAGTTGTATGGCAGACCGCAATCAATCCAGTGATGGCGCTCGAACTTATTCATCAGGGAGCCTGGAAGCCAGAAGGCGTTAATGGTCCTGAATGGTTTGATCCAAAGCCATTCCTAGAACTTCTTGCGACTTATGGAAGTAGTTGGCATATTAGAGATGAAGATACGACAGGAATCGAGATCTAAAGATGGCGAAGTGGGCACTTGTCACGGGCGCAACAGCCGGGATTGGCGAAAGCTTTACCCGTTTGCTTGCATCAAAGGGTTTTAATATTGCTCTTGTAGCCCGTGATGAGGCTCGACTTCACGAAAGAGCAGCTGCGCTTCGTGAGAAGTATGGGGTTCAAACTTTCGTACTTCCTGCAGATCTTGCAACTGCGCAGGGCTGTACATCAGTTGAGGCGTACCTCGATGAATTTGATATCGAGGTATTGATCAATAATGCTGGCTTTGGAATCAATAAAGCATTTACTGCAAGTGATTTGGATGCAGAACAAGATTTGCTTGATGTTCTTGTTCGCACACCAATGCGATTGATGCACGTAATTTTGCCGAAGATGAAGGTGCGCAATAGCGGCACCATTATCAATGTTTCATCTGTTGCAAGTTTTATTGCGGGTGGAACATATAGCGCCTCAAAGTCTTATCTGACTGTGCTTTCTGAGTCGTTACATACAGAGCTCCTTGGAACAGATGTAAAGATCAGCGCTCTCTGTCCGGGTTTTACTCGTACTGAATTTCATCAGCGTGGTCGCATGAAGATGAAGGGTTTGCCCGAGTTTATGTGGCTTGATTCTGACCAGTTAGTCGCTGCTGCGTGGTCAGATGCTCAGTCAGGTAAAGCTGTCAGCGTCCCAGGATGGCAATATAAACTTTTGGTCGGAGTTATATCTAGCACTCCACGTCGCTTTGTTCGTAAGATCGGGATGAATCTTCGTAAACGCCAACGCTGACTCTCACAGGATTTTCACTGATTTTGCCTCTACCTTAGATAGAATTACCGCATTATCTACGGAGGTATTTCATGTTTCGCAAGGTTCTCGCTGCATCAACTGCGGCACTTCTCGTTTCTCTTACTCTGAGCGTTGCTCCAGCACATGCGGCTGTGAAGAACGGAACCCCTTGTACCAAAGCAGGAGCCACAACAAAATCTGGTGGCGTAACCTTCAAGTGCACAACCTATGCGCTGGTAAAGAATTCAAAACTTACATATCGCACAGCAGATTGCATTACGACAGTAAACGCATACTTAAAGGCTAATTCAGCAGTTGCTTCAGCTAAGTCCCAGACAGCAATGACTGTTGCAACATTAGATGAAGCGATTGCAAGCCTTCAGGAGTCAGTGACAGCACTTACTCCGACCGTTGCAGTAGATGTCAAAGTCGAGACAGATCGAATCGCAGCAATTAAGGTCAAGCTTGATGCAATGAAGGCAGACTCGGCAAACTTGGTCAAGAATGCTAAAAATATTAAGGATTATGAGACAGCGATTGCTTGGCGTGAAATAGCGGTAAAGCGCTTGAATAGCCAGATCACTGCATTTAACTCAAAGATCAAGAAGTTGCAGAATGAGAAGAGCGCTGCCAATAACAACCTCTCGCTCATTGAATCTTCAGCTAGCACTGCGCTGATTACTGCAAAAACTATCTGCGGCTAATTAACCAATAGTTACTACTGAAGCAGTTGCCTTAACGGGCAGCTGCTTCAGTGCTGTTGTGGCAGGTCCAACAATATTTTTTCCAGCTAGCGAGAATGTAGCGCCATGAACTTCACACTGCCATTGATTACCAGTTTGAAATAGCTGACCACCTTGATGTGTACACAATAAATTGACGGCTACATATGCCTTGGCAGAACTACGGACAAGTGCGATTGAACGTCCCTGCACATCATCAATGCGAACTACACCGCCGACTTTCTTGAGTGCTGGGTTAGATTTCAGCGTTACTTCAACTTTTCCATTAGCAAGGACTTTAACGCCTGTTGCAGCGACCGCACTCTCTGCTGAGGTAAAGATGCCAACACCAATGAGTGAGAGAGCACATATGGCTGTGCGCCGAGAAATACCTGTCTCTTCATTATTCTGATCCATCTCAGGCTTCCCCTATTCATCCTTGGTTCATTGGCTACAAGACTTATTCGGGTGCGAACTTACCCGATCATGCGGTGGAGCGCACCTGGAATATTTATACTTCATTTAGGGGCACGACTCTTACTCAATGGCCCACAAGTATGGGTAGATCTCGTTGGCTATAACCTGATCGCCCTTGTGGCATGTGTTGCCCTCTTTACCTCACCACGTCATAACGATCCACTGGCGATCGCGTTTTTGGTTTGCGCAATCGCAAGTTGGACATGTGGCTCAGCACTTTCAAGTTTCGGCCACTTCTTTACTCTGCCATCGTCGGCTGAATATCTAGCCAACATTTCATACATACTCTTCTACCCTTTTGCACTCTTGGCCATTCCGCGGGTTCTGAATAAGAGAAAGTCATTGTCGCTGACTGAAATGCTTGATGCTGCAATCTTTGGGCTAGGGCTCACATCTATTGCAACAGCGCTGATCTTCTCGCAAGTTATCTCAGTAGGTAGCGGTCAGAGTTTCTTTGAGCTCTTCTATCCGATCTGCGACTTAGCTCTTCTGATTACATTGGCGATCGCCTCGATTACTCAAATTATCAATCGGCGATTTCTTCTTCTTGCTCTGGGATTCTTCATCTATCTTCTCTTTGATTACCTCTATCTCTGGAATAGCTTCCAAGGAAGTTACCAATTTGGAACAGTCTTTGATAACGGATGGCTCCTTGGAATTATTCTGATCTCTCAATCTCTCTGGCTTTCACCGGCCATCACACGAGAATTTCTCCCAATACATCCAGCATTTATCGCACTCTCTATCTTCATCAGTCCATCGCTACTTGCGATGATGGCGTTACGTCCAGGAATCTTTCCTTCTTACATAGTCTTTCCAACGATTGCGACGCTCTTTCTCGCCTTTATCCGCATGACAGTGAGTTTGCGCCAAGCAAGTGCGCTTACAGATGAGAAGACGTTGGCACGCACCGATGAGCTCACAGGGCTACCTAATCGACGGAGACTCATTGCAGCCCTCGGTGAATTTTCAGAGGTTGAAGGTGCGCTGATGTTGCTTGATCTAGACGGTTTTAAACTGGTCAATGATCGCTCAGGACATAGAGCTGGTGATCAAGTGCTCATTCAAGTGGCGGCAAGGTTTGCGCGAGTTCTCCCTGAAGGTGCACTGCTGGCTCGACTTGGCGGTGATGAATTTGGGATATTACTAGCGGGTTCGAAGAGTGCAACTCAAGAAATCGCACAGGCGCTACAAGCATGTGTGAGTTATCCATTTTTAATTGATGGAGAGAAGATTTCAGTGGGTGTAAGTATCGGACACGTTGATAGCAGTGAGGGCGGAGATCTTTTAGCTAAGGCAGATGCTGCGATGTATCGGGTAAAGAGATCAGTTAACTCTTAGTTGGTTTCACTGGCTGTTCTGGCTTATCTGCTTTGATCTCTTGCAGACGAGCAAGTGATTCAAGACGTTCAAGAGCATGGTCGACAATCCGCTCTGGATAATTGTGTGAGTAACCATCGAGATAGAGCCATGGTTCATGAATCTCAGCAGCAGAGAGATGGGCTAGCTCTGGAACATACTTACGAATATAGGTTCCATCTTCATCAAAGCGGCGGCCTTGTTCGATGGGGTTAAAGACTCGGTAATACGGTGATGCATCTGTGCCGGTACCGGCAGTCCATTGCCAACCATGGGCATTAGATGCGACGTCGTAATCAACGAGATGCTCTGCAAAGAATCGTTCACCTAGTTGCCATTCAAGGTGTAGATCTTTTACAAGAAATGATGCGACAACCATACGAGTGCGGTTATGCATCCACCCTTCATGGATCAACTGGCGCATCGCTGCATCTACAAATGGATAGCCTGTTTTACCTTCACACCACGCTTTAAATTGCTTACCGGGCTTGTCATAGCGCATCGCTTTAAATTGCGGTGCGTAGTAATCAGTATCTGTATGTGGGTTGTTAAAGAGAACATCTGCGTAAAACTCACGCCAGGCGATCTCTTTTCTAAAGGTATCGTGCGCCTTGCTCTCACCTAGCCCTGCAAGCAGAGTGCGTGGGTGGATCTCACCGAACTTGAGATAGGTGCTCATCTTTGATGTTCCATCAATACCGGCCAGGTTGCGTGCCTCGTCATAACTATCAAGAGCTTTTTTAGAGAACTCTTTAAATCGCTTGAACGCTGCTGCCTCGCCAGCTTCAATTACTTCAACACCTGCCGGCATTGGAAAATCAGGAAAAGCACGGTACTTATCTGGCGGAACTGGTGCGTTAATTTTCTGCGGAGCCTTTGCCGGTGATCGCCACCCATGCACACACCATGCACGATAGAAAGGTGTGTAGACGCGGTATGGAGTGTCATCACTTGGCTTGCGTACGCGGCCAGGTGCAACTGCATATGGACTTCCGGTGCGAATAAGTTTTATACCTGCAGCTTCAACGCGTGCATCACGTGCAGCGCCGTATCGTTCGTATTCATCTGAGATATGAACTTCGGTTGCGCCATAGAGCTTCATCAGATCGGTAAGGATTTCGATTTGATCACCTTCGATGATGTGTAGGCGGTTACCCAGTGACTCATCCAGTGCTCGGAGAGATTGGCCCATATATGCAAGTAACTTTGCACCAGCTTCATCTATCTGGGATTTATCTAAGATAAAAACAGGTACAACTTCATCACTTGATTCAATCGCAGCATTGAGTGCGGGATGATCGCCGATTCGGAGGTCGCGCCGAAACCAGACGATGTTGCGCTTAGGCGTACTCATGGCATGATTCAATCACTATGAAGGCAATTAAGCAGTTCCAAGTTCGCGGCATCCCGGGTGAAGTCTCTCGCATCAGTTTTGGCGATCGCATCATCGATTACTGGGCCCCTAAAACCCCTACAGATACGCTCCTGATTGCCCATGACGGACAGAACGTCTTCGATGGAAAAACTAGTACCCATCGCAGAAAAACATGGGAGATGGGTCAATCAGTTAATCGCGTGAGTGCCGAACTTGGACTAACTCCCCCAGCGGTCATTGCAGTGTGGAATGGAAATAGCAAAGAGAAACCATATGCCCGATATAAGGAGCTAGCCCCCGAAAAAGTCTTTCGTGGTGGCGTAGAAGCCAACACCAATAATGCAATTCCAGTTACCGTTGATGACTTACATGGCGATCAATACCTAGATGAAATCTTTGGAACTATTGTTCCCCAACTTTCTCAGCATCTTGATATTGAGGTATCTCCAGAAAATACCGCGATGATCGGATCTAGTATGGGGGCGCTCTGCACACTCAATGCGATTGCAGAGTACTCAGATGTTTTCCATACCGCTCTCTCGCTCTCAACGCATTGGCCTATCGGAGGAAACCCTCTCGTTGATGCACTGATTGGAAATCTTCCATCACCTGGAAAGCACTCGGTTTATATGAGCCATGGAACAAAAGGGATAGATGCTTTCTATGAGCCCTTTCAAAAGCGAGCCGATGAATTGATGGTAAAGAAGGGCTACCGCCAAGGTGCTGACATGCTCAGTCGCGTACATGTCCGTACTGGACATAACGAAAAGGCGTGGGCCTCTTATATCGACGAGCCAATATCTTTCTGGTTAAAGAAAATATTTATTTAACAATCCAGATGCCCTGAGTTGCCGTTGTACTCGAGATCGAAATAGTTGAACCTGATCCTTGCACGCCAAACAAAGTGCGCTCGATTGCGATGCCAAATGGTGATAAATCAATGGTCGTTGTCACACCCGTACGAGAGATAAAGATAAGAACTTTCTCGCGCTTTGATTCACGGATAAAGAGGATGTAATCATCGTCAACGGCCAACCAACGTAGGCCGCCTTCAGCAAGACCATGTCGGCTCTTGCGAATAGCAACGAGGCTACTAACTGAGGCTAAGAAATCGTTATCCCACGCCTCTTTCTTACCCCATGGCATCGGACGGCGACCGTCTTCTCCCCACGCACCTTCAAGACCGATTTCATCTCCGGCATAAATTGATGGCACACCTGGATATGTAAGGAGCAACGCCATAGCGCTTACGTGGCGATTGCTATCACCGTTCACAACGGTGCGCATGCGCGCAGTATCATGTGAATCCAGGAGCACCATGCTTGAAACAAGTGAGCGCCATGGAATCGACGCTGTAAAAGATTTCATACTCTCAACCATTTGTGATCCTGTAATGCGAGGCATCGCAAATGGAAGTCCTTGGAATCCCCCACCGATTTCAGAGTTTTGGTTAATCCAGTTCCAGAGTGGTCGCATAAAGCCTTGGTAATTCATCGCACCATGCCAACCAAGACCATCAAGGTCGGATGCGTAGAAATCACCGTTCTCGGCAACAAGCCAAGCGTTTGGATTTGTCTCATCCATGGCCTTACGAATTCCGTGCATTACTTCATCGTGAAGATCATCTTTGCCGAGTCTTCCCGTCATATTGCCAACATCAATACGCCAGCCAGCCATACCAAACTTCGGTGAGAGCCACTTACGTACAATCGAATTCTTTCCTTCATACATCTCTTTACGTAAAGCTTTTGAGTTGAAGTTCAATTTAGGAAGGGAGGCATGGCCCCACCACCCTACATATCCATGTTTGACGGATCTATCCCAGTAAAAATATCCGCGCTCTTTGGAGTTCTTATCCTTCTTTGCCTTAGCAAGCCATGGATGGCCAGCACCACAGTGATTGGATGTCAGATCTCCCATGACAGCGATCTTTGATTTACGTGCAGCTTTAACTAGTGAGAAGAGCGCTTCATTTCCACCAAGTAGAGGATCGGCGTGATCAAAACTTGATGCGTCATAGCGATGGTTTGATCGTCCTGGGAAGAATGGTGTGAAGTAGATGCCGTTGATGCCGAGGGCCTTGAGGTGATCGAGATGCTCCTCGACTCCTTTGAGATCGCCTCCGAAAAACTCAACCCCAGTAGTCGTATCTCGCCCACGAGGCGCATCGTCCCAATCACGGGGATGGGCCCAATCTGGGATCTCTCTCTTGATATCTGACTTTGCAAATCGGTCAGGAAATATTTGATAGAAGACAGATGAGCGAATCCATGAGGGGTATTCAGGAATTGCCACAATTTTGAAATCATCATTGGTATGTACATCGTGATCGCTAAGCCCACGAGCATTAAGCCATTCGTATTTGCTCTCTGAGATAAAGACGAAGCGATAGGAAGTTTTGAGATTAATAATCTCAACCTTGACCTTCCACCAGCTTTCGACGGTGCCGCGCTTTTCGAGCTTGAGCTCGTATGAGCGAGGTTCGCCATCTTCATAGATTCTGATAAATGCCTTTGCAAAAGAGTACGTGTGCGGAACACGAACACGTAATTTAATCTTCTTGCCAATTTTTGGAGCGCTATCACTGATGTAAATTTCACTTCCATCGTGATGGGGCAATAGAGCCATCTCGCTACTTGTTGACAGCTTCAATTTGTTTGAAGACAACTTTCTCCCCCTTGATATTGAATGCGGTTGCTCTTATCGAAACTTTACTACCGTACTTGTAATCTGTTGGAGAAAGATAGACGCGGTATGGGCTATTGAAATCGGATCCAGCGCTGACCCACTTTGTTGAGCCAGCTGCCTTTGCGGAAAACTCAACCCGACTCAACCCTGAGCTCTTCAGCGGGGCTGAAACCTCGAGCATTCCAGTGAGGAAATCCATCCGAGTCTTAAGAGCCGCAGTTGTGATTTTTGCTGCAGGCATCACTGCGGTGGATTGAAGCACCACTGCATCAAAGGCAGGGACTGTAAGCGTTACTGAAGCACCCTGATTTGAAAATGTTGCTCCACCCAAGAGTGACTTCCAATTCGCTGTACTTGAAGTTGTCACCGTAACTTGCGATACGCGCTTGCTGTTATTAAAAGCGATGAGATATTCAATCTTCTCAACGGGATCCCATTTTGATAGTACAAGGGTGTTTCCCGCAGCAGAGCGAATCTGCATCTGTCCATTGGCAAGGGCTGGATAGGTGGCACGCAGCTTTGCTAATTCGGTGATGTAGATAGCTAGCGGGTGGGCCGCACTCTGAGTAAATGAGTTGCCATCGCCTACTGGGTCAGAGCCCACACGTTCTTCACTCTTCCATGTACTTATCTTTGTCTCAAACATATCTTGGCGAGCTCGTTGATCGCCACCGTTACCCGATCCTGTCATTCCTACTTCATCTCCATAATAAACGGTTGGAATTCCGCGTGAGAAGTACATCAATGCGTGAGCCAACTTGGTGCGCGCAAGTAGATCATTCTTAGCTTGTGCTTGTGTTTGCGGAATAATAAATCCAACACGACCCATGTCGTGATTACCTAAGAAGGTAACAAGATTTGAAGCAGTAGAAGTCGATGTTGTGTATTGATCATCAACGTTAAAGAGTGTGGCAAGAACTGAGGCATCTGAATACCCGGCAGCAAATTGTGTTGCTGATCTTTGGAATGCAAAATCTAAAACTGTTTGAATCTTCTTCTCGCGTACATAAGTAACGAGGTTCATTGGGTTAACATCATAAACTTCACCATAAATTGTGAAGTTATTAATCCCCGCGCTCTTTGCTGCGCTATCAATTCCAGGTGACCAATTCTTAAAGAAGTCGTTATCTACGTGACGAGCTGTATCAACGCGGAAGCCTTCAAAACCGTACTTCTTAATCCACTCTGAATACACATTAACCCAACCCTGATAAACCTCAGGCTTTTCTGTTGCTAGATCATCCAGGCTATAAAAATCACCAATCTGTTCACAACGTCCGACTCCCCAGCATCGATCGATACTTCCCACATTGTGATAGTTATCTAACTTATTGAGCCATGCAGGATTCTTTGCAGTCTTCACATCGTCAGGAAGGTAAGCAGTCTTATCTGCATATTGAATAACATCACCCGTATGGTTGGTGACAATATCTAAAATCAATTTAAGTCCGAGTCTCTTCGCGCACGCTGAAAGAGCTAATAGATCTTCATTCGTACCTAGATGTGGATCAACGTTGAGAAAATCCTTGCCCCAATAACCGTGATAACCCGCGCCGCCGCCTGTTCCGTCAACTTGTGTCACAAGTGGAGTCATCCAGACTGCTGTAAAACCAAGGGCTTTGATGCGCGCTAAACCGTCATCGCCAGGTTGGCAGGTGCCGGTGAGACCTTTCAAATCGCCTCCATGGAAGTGGGCGGTACTTGTTGGGTTATAACCTGAAGTCGGATCTGAAGTCTTTCCACCAGCTAAATCATTAGATGCATCACCGTTACGATAACGATCAGGAAAGACAAAGTAGATAACATCTTTCGAAAGTCCAACCTGAGGCGTAACTATTTCTTGAGCAGTTGCAGCGCTCGGAATTACAAGTGCGCAGAGTGCAATACCTGCAATGAACTTCTTAAGCATTAGCCTTTTACAGATCCAGCGGTAAGTCCATTAACAATGTACTTCTGAAGACTCAGGAAGATAGCCACAATCGGAACTGATGCAATGATCGAACCAGCGGCAAATGGTCCCCAGTTTTCAGAGTACTGGCCACCGATAAATTGCTGCAGACCAACAGCAACAGTACGAGCTTCCATATCAACCAAAAATAGACGTGCGAGAATGAACTCATTGAAAGTACCGATAAAGCTCAAGAGTGCAACCACTGCCAACACTGGTGCGGCAAGTGGCATAAAGATCAACCAATAAGTTTGCACGGCAGATGCGCCATCAATCTTGGCAGCTTCATCAAGTTCCTTGGGAATTGAATCTACGAATCCTTTAAGGAGCCAGATATTTACACCCATCGCGCCACCGAGATAAATCAACAAAAGTCCAGCTTGAGTACCAAGACCAAGACTTGGGGCAAAGGTGTAGACGCGCTCCATGATGACGTAGACGGCTGAGATTGCAAGGATCGCTGGGAACATTTGAACCAAGAGTAGAAGTTGAATTCCAGTCTTTCGACCCTTGAAGTAAAGGCGACTAAATGCAAATGCTGATGCTGAACCAATAGTTACTGAAAGTATCGCGGTAGCTCCAGCAATAATGAGTGAGTTCTTTACCCAGGTCATATACGGAATTGTTGGGTCGGTAAAGAGCATCCTGTAATTTGCAAGGGAGAACTCGCGCGGGATAAATGAATCTAGGCGCAAGCTACCTGTTGAGTTAAAGGAAGAGATCACCACTAAATAGAGCGGAAATAACGAGAAGAGGCAGACAAAGATAACTAGCGCATGACGCCATGCATTGTTGCGTAACCAAAGATTCACTCGAAGCTCTCCAATACCTTTGATTTACGGAGTCCGTACATCGAAATTGAAGCAACGAGCACGAAGATCACGAGTGAGATTGCACTCGCTAATCCGAGATCTTGAATCGAGTTTCCAAATGCAATCTTGTAGGTAAAGCTGATCAAAATATCTGTAGCTCCAGCCAATTCACCATCGAGCTCTGCACGAGGCCCGCCGCCGGTGAGGAGATAAATCAGGTTGAAGTTATTGAAGTTAAATGCGAAAGATGCGATGAGAAGTGGTGAAAGAATTTGTAGAAGTAATGGCATTGTAATTCGCCTAAAAATTTGGCGAGGGTTAGCACCGTCAATTGCTGCCGCTTCGAGAAGTTCTGATGGGATTGCCTGTAGCGCGCCACTTGAGATGAGATAGAAATATGGAAAACCAAGCCAGAGGTTGACCAAGATGATCGCAAATTTAGCAAAGAGGGCACTCTGGAACCACGCAATCTGTGTCCCCAGTAAATTGTTAATCGCACCGAATTCGGTGTTAAACATTCCGCCCCAGATAAGGATCGACATGATGCTTGGCATCGCATACGGCAAGATCAAGATTGAGCGATAGACGCGACGGCCACGAATGGGCTTGTTAAGAGCTAATGCAAGTAAAAGGCCGAGCGCAAATGTTGTGAGAACTGACAAGGTTGCGAAGGTAACAGTCCAGATGAAGACGCTGATGAGAGGTGCACGAAGTCGCTTATCTGTAAATAGCTTTGTGTAATTCTCAAACCAGATCGGAGCACGCCATCCTGGCTCCAGGTATTTATCTGGGCTACCGGCAACCGCGTAATTTCCACGGCCATTATTTACATAGACATCACCAGTAACAACATTTTCAAATTGGTCTTTAACTTCATTAAAGGAGAGAACTTGGCGTGAAACTACGCCGACTTCGAAGCCTTCGAGAGCGATGAAGTATTCATCTTGATACTTAAAGCGCTTGAGTGAATAGAGCTCATCTGCCTTTGCCATATCGGCATCTGAAAGTGTCTCAAAATTTGGTGCGCTCTCTGCTACCCCGTACTCATTAATCGTTAGGTCCGCGACATTCAGTGGAATGCGGTTATTCACTGTTGAGATGAAATAAGCCTTATTGATCGTATCTGAGATCAGAATTGCTTCTTGCATCTCATAGCGACCAATTTTAATATCAAATGATGTTCCATTGGCATCGGGTTCAAATCCCCGGTTCTTTACTTGTTCGATTGCTTCACTTTGAGAGACGATATTGCCAGTTTTGTAGTTATAGGTGGACATCGTGACTGTGTAAAGGATTGGTGAGAGCACAAATGCGACGAGCAAGAGAATTCCAGGTAAGAAGAATTTAAGTGGAATTGAAATTTTGGATAGATACGTCAACACCAACAAAAAGATTGTGATCGCAAGAAAGCCTGCGATGAAATATTCCTTCTGGGCAAATGCACTCTGCGTAAGAGTCAGTAGAACAGCGGAGAGGAGCAGCACGACCACGAGCTTTATGGCAAAAGAGACCTTGCCCGTAAAGAAGGAAGTCATTATTCGATGTTACCTCTCGGTCATATAAGAACTAATGCGGGCGAATTTCTTCGCCCGCATTAGTTTATAACTTACTGATTCTCTTTAGAGATCAGCCTTTCCTGCAGATGTATTTGCACGCCAGATAGCTGCGAGCTTGTTGCCCTCAGTTACAGCATCTTTTCCATCTACGAGAACAGCTGTCCAGTATGCTGGAGCTGAATCCCAGTAGCTTGCGCCTCCTGCATTGCTATTTAGGAATGCGCCAATCTGTGGAATGCCTGCAAGTGATGCAGCAGCACCAAATCCACGCTGAGCTGCAGTAACGGTTGCATCAAGAGCTGCACCCTTTTCTGCTGGTGGGCGTCCTTCGTACTTCTGGTAAAGAACTTGACCAGCAGTTGATCCGAAGAAGTTTGTCAAAAGTGACTTAGCGCCAGCTTCTGATCCGTGCTTTGCAGCATATGTGGTGAGAAGTGCGCCAGAAACTGAACCGAACATCTTGCCTGAAGTTCCAGCTGTTACGCCTGGAACTGGCATGAGGTTCATGGTGAAGCCCTTAGCTACATAGTCTGACCATTCCCAGTTACCGATGATTGCGTATGGGACTGTTCCGGCAAGGAAGTTGTCCTTACAACCGGCATCTGATGCTGGCAAGAAGCCATTGCTCTTCTTTCCATCAAGAAGGTAGGTACGAACATTCTTTCCGAATGTTGTTCCGTTAAATGAACGGTTGTAAACGATCTTGTCACGTGAGTCGAACTGGAATGCATCTGCACCGAGTGCTGAGAAGATCGAGTGAGCTCCCCATGACATTCCGCCACCTGCAACACAGAGACCAGCCTTGAGGCTCTTTGATGCCTTGTTAGCCTTGTAGAAAGCAACCATTTCGCCGAAAGTCTTTGGCGCTGTTGTTACTAGCTTTGTGTTGTAGATCATTGCTACGTTGTTTACATCGACAGGAACTCCGTAGAGGTTGCCCTTGTATGTAAGGTCAAAGAGCTGACCTGGTGTGAAGCGAGCCTTCTGTGCAGCTGTAAGTGTTACAGGTGCAAGCTTTCCGCTCTTACCTCCGGTTGGAACCCAGTCATTTGCGCCCATAATAATATCTGGACCAGATGCATCAGTTGCCTTATCAAAGGCATCCTTAAGTGCATCAAAGTTTGAGAATGCCTTTACAGTAATTGTGTAACCAGCTACCCAGTCACTCTTAACTGCTAGAGCTTTCTTTAGATTAGCCCCGCGTGACTCATCTGCCCATACAACGATTTCATCCGCTGCACTTGCTGATGGAACGACGAGACCAGAAACTGCGATTGCGACTGCGGCAATAAAACCGACTGCGCTGAAACGCTTCTTTGTCATCAATTTCCTCCATGGATTCATTGTGTTTACGAGGGTGTAAAACACAAGTGATGTCGACCGGAGAAAAATCCCCGACCGAGTGGCCCATTCTTTAGCCTTGGGGCGGGGTTATCAACTTTAGGGCTGCCAAAAAAGCGCGCCAGAGCAACCTTTATCTAAATGTTATAAATGGGAGCGTTTACAGTGGTTTTGCACGCGCTTACTTGTGGAGCTGCTCGACCGTTGCATCCCAGCCGGTGACATCCTCTGGCTTGCGAGGGGCCTTACCGACATAACGTGCAGATGGACGAATCAAGCGACCTGTGCGCTTCTGTTCAAGAATGTGTGCAGACCAACCCGCTGTGCGCGCTGCCGTAAACATCGATGTAAAGAGTGGTGCAGGAACTTCTGCGAAGTCCAAAATAATTGCAGCCCAGAACTCAACGTTTGTTTCAAGAACACGATCTGGTTGACGCTCACGAAGTTCTTTAAGTGCAGCTTGCTCAAGCGCTTCTGCAACGGCATAACGTGGAGCATTAAGTTCTTTAGCAGTGCGGCGAAGTGTGCGAGCGCGTGGATCTTCTGCGCGATAGACACGGTGACCAAATCCCATCAAGCGCTCTTTGCGATCTAGCAAGCCTTTTACATATGTCTCAGCGTTACCAGTCTTCTCAACTTCTTCAATCATATGAAGTACGCGAGATGGTGCGCCACCATGTAGCGGTCCTGACATCGCACCGATCGCACCAGAAAGTGCGGCGGCAACATCTGCACCAGTTGATGCAATCACGCGAGCAGTAAATGTTGATGCGTTCATTCCGTGCTCTGCAGCAGATACAAAGTAGGCATCGATTGCGCGAACGTGTAATGGGTCTGGCTCTCCGCGCCAACGAATCATCATGCGCTCAACAACAGTGTGCGCCTTATCAATCTCTGCTTCAGGTACAGGGGATGCGATAATTCCGCGAGCTGCCTGTGCCAAGTAAGAAAGAACCATCACTGATGTGCGTGCAAGGTTGCTGCGAATCTCTTCATCTGAAATATCTAACGTTGGCTTAAAGCCCCACGCTGGTGCAAGCATCGCGATTGCAGATTGCACATCTACGCGAACATCACCTGAGTGAACTGGAAGTGGGAATGGCTCAGCATTTGGAAGTCCTGGATTAAATTGATCATCAACCAGAAGTCCCCACACGTTTCCGAATGAAACGCGACCAACAAGATCATCAATATCTACACCGCGGTAACGCAGCGCGCTACCTTCTTTATCTGGCTCAGCAATTTCTGATTCAAATGCAATAACGCCTTCGAGTCCTGGCTTGAAATCATCTGACACGGTGTAGCTCCAGTCTGGCGCCGGTGACCGGCGCATTCGCTTATGGCGCTAATTCTGCACCCGAAAGCGGGGTGCTCGCGACCACCCCTGATCCAAGATGACGCGGGGGCGAAAGTGACGTTAGATACAGGCATGAGCGAGAAGCCAGATCAGCGCGACCAGAGCCTGACCCGCGATGCCATCCGCGCGATGCGTCGTTCCTACGGCGATGTTGGAATGGAAAACCTTCCGGCAGATCCATGTGCCGCGTTTTCAACCTGGCTGGCAGAGGCTGCCGCCAATGAATACATTGTGGAAGCAAATGCGATGGTTCTATCAACTCTTGGTGCAGATGAAGAAATTTCAACGCGCACTGTTTTATTAAAAGATATCTCTGAAGGTGGCTTCACCTTCTTCTCTAACTATCAATCGCGGAAAGCACATGCCATCGAAATACACGATCGCGTGAGTGTTTTATTTCCTTGGTATGCAATGGAGCGACAAGTGAGTATCACCGGAGTGATTTCGAAAATCTCTGAAGCAGAATCTGAAGATTATTTCGCCACTCGTCCCTGGTCGAGTCAGATCGGTGCCTGGGCCAGTGCGCAATCTCAACCCTTGGAATCACGTGCAGAGTTAGAGAGTCGATTTGCTGGAGCAAGTGAGAAGTGGCCGGAAGGTACGACCGTTCCGCGCCCTCCACATTGGGGCGGCTATCGCATCGCCCCGTTAAGCATTGAATTCTGGCAGGGGCGCTACTCACGACTGCATGATCGACTGCGATATGAGAGGCAGACCACCGATTCCGAGTTCGTTCTCACTCGCTACTACCCGTAGTCTTGGCCCATGAGCGCAGAAATCACAATCCCAGATAACCTCAAACCACGCGATGGCCGATTCGGTTGCGGACCATCAAAGATTCGCCCAGAAGCACTTTCATCTGTGCTTGCAAGTGGCGCATCAATTATCGGAACATCACATCGCCAAAAGCCGGTGAAGCATGTTGTCAATCGCGTACGTGAAGGTGTGAGTTCACTCTTTAATCTCCCAGAAGGATATGAAGTCATCCTTGGTAACGGTGGATCGACTGCATTTTGGGATATCGCAACAAGTGGATTGATTGAAAAGAAGTCCCAGCACTTGGTTTTCGGTGAATTCTCATCAAAGTTTGCTGCTGCGGCTAAGGAAGCTCCATTCCTTGATGAGCCAACTGTCATTAAATCTGAGCCTGGCTCACATCCTGTATCTGTGGCAGAAGCTGGCGTAGATGTCTACGCGCTTACTCACAACGAGACAAGTACCGGCGTTGCAATGCCAATCAAGCGCCCTGCAGGAACAGATGGCGCACTTGTACTTGTTGATGCAACAAGTGCTGCTGGTGGATTACATGTAGATGCAAAAGAATTTGATACCTATTACTTCGCACCTCAGAAATCTTTCGCATCCGATGGTGGGCTGTGGCTTGCACTCATGAGCCCTGCTGCAATCGAACGTGCAGAGAAGATCAAGGCTTCAGGTCGTTGGATCCCAGCATTTTTCGATCTTGGAATCGCGATTGAGAATTCACGCCTTGATCAGACCTATAACACTCCAGCACTTCTGACTTTGATGCTCTTAGCTGAGCAAGTTGAGTGGATGAATAGCAACGGTGGGTTGAAGTTTGCAGCAGGTCGCAGTGCAGAGTCAGCATCAAAACTCTACGGATGGGCTGAAAAGACTTCCTACACAACACCATTTGTTGTAGATCCAGCTCATCGTTCCAACGTTGTCGGAACAATCAACTTTGATGATTCTGTCGATGCAGCAAAGGTTGCAGCAGTTCTTCGCGCCAACGGAATCGTCGACACAGAGCCATATCGCAAGCTTGGTAAGAACCAACTACGTGTAGCGATGTTCCCAGCTATTGATCCAAGCGATATCGATGCGCTAACCGCATGTATCGATTATGTAGTTGCAGCGCTTTAAGTAATGCCACGTAACGTTGTACGCGATCGCTTCTTCTGGCAGGTAGCTTTTCAGACCGTTGCCATCAATATGTTTCTTGGTGGATTTGGTCCATCTCAGGGCTTACTACGTGAAGACCAAGGAACTACCGGTGCCCAAGCAGGTCTGCACGGAACCGCGCTCGGTATTGCTGCAATCGTCGCTGGCGCTCTGAACTCACGTCTTGCTCACAGATACGGTCGCGTCAAACTTTCCTGGCTTGGCTTAGCACTTTTCTGTTTAGGTCTGAGCGCATTTATTCTCTTTCCAACATACCCAACAACTCTGGTCTCAATCATGTTTGCTGGATTTGGAACGTCGACTGTTGTAAATAACGGCCTCACGATGCTTAACCATCACGCAGGAGATAAAGCAGCGCTGACAATCTCCCAAGCAAATGCTGTTGCATCGGTTGGATTTATCTCAGGAACTTTGCTCATTGGAACAATTGCAACTAACTACCCAGATAAGTGGCGACTAGGACTTTTCCTTGTAGTTCCGATGTCACTTTTTATCTATCTTTTTCTTCGCGACAAGAACTATGTTGATCAGGTCTTTGACGATGGTGCCCGCCAAACTGGAAAGATGTCGTGGAAGTTCTGGGTTTCCTGGGTTGGTTTCATCGCATGCATCGGAAGTGAATTCGGTACTGCATTCTGGGCAGCATCCCTCTTTAAAGATCGAGTCGGTGGATCTGCAGCAGTTGCAACAACTGTGATGCTCGCGTACGGAATCGGTATGGGAATTGGTCGCTGGTACATGGGACAGATTCTCTTTAAATTGCATCTTGATCAACAACTACTCACGGTAATCGGGATTCAGTTCATTGGCTTTGCAATATTCTGGTTCTCGCACAATTTCGTAGTGAGCTTAGTTGGGCTATTTCTTATTGGATTAGGCCTATCTACTCAATTTGCCCTGGCATCTCTTCGCCTGATTGATCTCAGTAATGGAAGACCCGACCAAGCAATTGGCTTGAGCTCACTTGCCGCAGGTATTGCTATCGCACTTGCTCCATTTGCTCTTGGATTACTTGATGACCAATTCGGTATATCTCGCGCGTACATCATGATTCCAGTACTCATCGCGATCGCATTTATAGTCGTCCTAGCAATCCCTACACACGTGAGCCAGAAGAAGGTTCATGAGGCTGAAGGACTTTCGGAATGAGTTATAAATCCCGACGAATTATCTCGCTTGTAACGCTAGTGATTTTGTTAGCGTGGATCTTCGTAGTTGGCCGGTAATACGCCTTCTACAGTGATATCACTTGGGACACCGACTTTATCTTTGTAATAAATCCAGATAGCCAACATTCCAATCAGTGAAATTCCACCACAGACAGCCACACTTTCGCGCACACCAATAATTTCTACAAGATAACCAATTGCCATAGACCCAAAGGGCGTTCCACCCATGAAGACCAACATATAAATACCAGTGATACGTCCGCGTATAGCAGGATCTGAATGCATCTGCATCAATGAGTTAGCGGTGATCAACATAGTCAGCGCAGTAAATCCACAGAGCGGAAGCCAGATTGCGTAGACGGTATAGGTGGGCATCACAGAAAGTCCCATAACGACAAGGGAGAAGACTGCGCCCATGCGGATCACAAACATCGTGTTACGTTGCTTTTCAAGACGGGCGCTCAAGAGAGCACCGCTTAAGGATCCCACCGCAATAAAAGTTCCTAGTAGACCAAAGGATGCTGGACCTTTATTGAATTCCCCACGTGCCATCAGCGCGTTGAAGATCTGAAAGTTAAGTCCGAAGGTGGCGGCAAAGAAGACTGCAATCATCACAACATAGAGATCTGGCCTTGCCTTCACATATGCAAAACCCTCACGAATTGTGCCGAGTGTTTTCTTGCTCTCAGCTATAAAGAACTCTGATTCGCGCATGGATAAGAGCGCAATATTGACACCGACATAGCTAGCAGCATTAATAATAAATGAAGGACCGGTTCCGTAGTGTGCGATCAGAAAACCTGAAATCGCAGGTCCGACTAAGCGGCCAGCATTGAAATTTGCAGAATTCAGGCTCACTGCATTTGGTAAATCTGAGTGACCGACAATCTCAGATGAAAAAGATTGTCGTATCGGTCCATCAATTGCGCCAGAGATTCCCAGTACGGCTGCGCATGCAAAGACGTGCCATAGCTGAATGTGTCCCGAGATCACCAAGATTCCTAAGGTGAGCGCGGAGAGACCACCAAATATATTTGTGACAACAAGAGCAATACGTTTATTGACTCGGTCCGCAAGTAGACCACCGTGCAAGGCAAATAAGAGGAATGGTGCAAATTGGATTGCAGTAACAAGACCTAGGTAATAACCGCTGTTATCTGTGAGTTCAAGAACAAGCCAGTCTTGGGCAATTCGCTGGGCCCATGAACCGATATTTGAGACTGCGTTTGCGGAAAAGAGAATTCGGTAATTACGATGGCGGAAAGAACGCCAGTTACCGTTCTCATCCACCTGCATTCGCATTACTATAGACCTATGTCAGCGAAGTCACCGATAAAATCTGTTGTCATTCTCATTGCAATTGGAACTATCGGCTGGTTAATCGCTGGAATGGTTGCAGTCACCCTTGATTATGATTCCAAGTACATCTGGACATGTGTGGTGGGTGCCTTGTTAGGCGCAACTGGAATTCGATACTCGATCAGACGAGATCGACGCAGCGGAATTTAAGCTTCGAGCTGACCAGCAATACCGCGAAGTACGCGACCAAGACGCTCTGCTTCAGCACCAGATGGATGACGACCCTGACGTAGACCGTTTCCGACCTTATCCAAAATCTTGATGGTATCTTCAATCATCGCAGCAAGATCATCGTTATTAACACGAGAATTCTCAGCCAATGAGACAGGTGCATCAACAATATGCACTGACATCGCTTGTGGTCCCTTACGTGAATCAATCACAGAGAACTCAAGCTTTGTTCCTGGCTTCACTGTTGGCACGCCTTCAGGCAGAGCCGTTGCAGCTAAATAAACATCTTCGCCCTCATCGGAAGAGATGAAACCAAAACCTTTTTCGAGGCTAAACCATTTAACGCGGCCTGTAGGCATTGGAGACTCCTTGATGTCGAAAGTTCTGGGGACTAGAACAGGGGTTGAGTTTATCGCAGGGTAACGGGGTGCTGCTACCCGATTGATTAAGCGTGACTATCTAACCAATCGCCAATGATTCGTTTGAAGCGCGCTGGCTCTTCGATGTGCGGTGTGTGAGATGACTCAGGAAAGAGTTCCCACGTTGATCCTGGAATCAATGAATGAATCTCACTCACCATCGATGGAGTCGCCTCATCAAATTGGCCAGAGACTAGAAGTGTTGGCACGTTGATCTTTGCTAAATCTGGTCGAATATCCCAAGTCTTGAGAGAGCCGATAACGTGGAATTCTGATGGACCGTTCATCGTGTGATAAACAGTTGGTTCTGCCGCTAATTGCGCAAAACTATCTATCATGCATTGTGGCTGTGGGATTCGACAGACGTGACGAGCATAGAAAACATTTACAGCTGCTTCATATGCCGGATCATCCGTTGTTCCATCTGCCTCATGTTTAAGTAGCGTTGCTTGAACATCTGGTGGAAGTAGATCACGTAATTTATTTGCCTCAGAGACCCACACCTTCATACTTGCAGGAGAGTCAGCAACGATCAGAGAAGTCAGACCAGCTGGACGTGTGATTGCAAATTGCATTCCCAACATCCCGCCCCAAGACTGGCCGATAATTGCGTAGTTATCAGCAATACCAAGATGTTCTGTGAGAAGAACGAGTTCTTCCATAAATAATTCTGGCGTCCAGAATTCCTTGGGTGCCTCTGGCAAGTGTGTTGAATTACCGCAACCGATTTGATCGTACAAGATAGTTGCGCGGCCAGTTTGTGCGATTTGTTCAGCAATTGGTATTACATAGTTATGTCCTGCGCCCGGCCCACCATGTATAACTATTAACGGTGTCTTACCATTCTTAAGGTCTCCGATTACGCGATACCAGGTATTGCCATGCTTCCATTTCATCATCTCACTCATAGCAACACCTTAAATGGTCGTGGATTAGATTTTAACTTTGGAACACGCACGCGTGCGATTTTAGTGCCAGGAGATGGATGGCACGCCTGTGCTACACCGAGGTCTGCTTGAACAGAGAGGAAGATAAAGGCATCTTCGATGGTAAATCCCCATTGATCAACGAGAATCTTTGCCGCTTCTTCGCAGGCGATAGTCATCGCACCATCTAAATCGCCCGGAGTTGTTCCATGTGTGTAGAACGAGTCGGCATCTTCAGTCACAGGCCAGCCGCCTGCAACACCTTTAATAACATCGACTGAAATCACAACGTCTCCACCGATTTCAACACCGGTTCCGGAGATTTCTCCATCGCCCATTGATGCGTGCATATCGCCAATCGCAAGGAGAGCACCTTCCTGGAAGACGGGCATGTAGAGCGTTGCACCTTTACGGTGGAAGTGATCATCCATATTTCCACCGTGACGTCCAGCTTCAAAGGTTGCAACTGCACCAGATTCAGGTGCAACACCAATTACTCCAAGCATTGGAACTGCTGGAAAAGAAACCTTCTCATTCATTGTTACGATGCCATCGCTTACTTTAAAAATTCTGGTTACTGGTGATTTAGATTTGTGAATCAACTGTCCCCATTCAGGGATCACCATGCCAGCCCCCTGAGGACCTGGATCAATTGTTTTTAGAGTCACGGCAAGTGAGTCACCAGGCATCGCACCTTCAACAAATATTGGACCAGTTGCACTGTTCACACGATTTAAATCAAGTTTTTCAACCGTATCTGCCTCACTCTGAACTTGTCCGGTAAAGCAATCCCAAGTTTCAAGATGAATTGTCGCACCAGGTTTAACGCGAAGCACTGGTTCCATATCTGCGGCAAAGGCCCAGACATGTTGATCTTTAGTGATGTGATGATCTGCTTGATACTTCACTTTTTCTCCTAGTTTTTCAAAGTGTCTAAACAATGGGCTCTGAAAGTAATGGGTAATTGTGCATCAATATAGGGCGATTGCATAGTGAATTAAGTCTAGGACCCCGCTATCTTTCTCGCATGTTGCCAGAATCTTTTAACAGTGCAAACCATTACCTCTCGCGCGATCACCATACTTACAGTTTTGCTAGCACCCATAAAGCGGCCCTCACTGTCGAACCCGGTGAATTAATACACCTCCAAACCTGGGATTGCTTTGCGGGTCAGGTAGTGGTGGATGCCGATCTCACAAAAGATATTGATGATTCAAAGGTCAACCCAGCCACTGGTCCGATCTACATTAATGGCGCTGAACCAGGCGATACTTTGGCCGTTACCATCGTGGAAATTATTACTCAAGAACGTGGTGTTGCTCGCGCTTTCCTAGGCGAAGGCCAGCTTTCCCATCTCCTTACCGAACCGTATGGAAGATTTTTTGAAGTCATCGATGGCGTCGTACATATGAACGAAAGGGTTTCCTTTAAGGCAGCCCCAATGTTGGGTGTCATTGGCGTTGCTCCTGAAAGTGGAGAGATAGCAACAATGCCAGCAGGTAAGCATGGTGGGAACTTAGATAACAATATGAACAAGGTTGGCTCAACAATATATTTGCCAGTCAAGCACTCAGGCGCACTCTTGGGTATTGGCGACATGCACGCGTCTATGGGAGATGGCGAAATCTGTGGCACCGGTGTTGAGATTGGTGGTGATGTCCTGATAAAAGTTGAAGTTATTAAAGCAATCTCGACCAATTACCCTGTCACCGAATTAGATGATTCCTGGATTACGCACGGAGTCGCAGTTCAAGATCTCGAAGCTGCGATGCAGATAGCCTGCGAAGAAGCAGCAGGATTATTGGTAGACCATTGGGGTTTTACTATTGAAGATGCCTTTATCTTTTTATCTGTGGCTTGCGATTTGGGAATTGCTCAGAACGTTCATCCGAGCACAGGTACGGTGATTGCAAAGTTACGAGTGCCAAAGCTTGAAGCCTGTCCTCACCCGTTTAAAACTTAGTAATTAAAGTTAAGAAATAAGATCACAAGCAACATCTACGCCACGGATATCACGTAGTACTGGGTCGCTGATTGCGCATTGAGGTTTTGCGATTGGGCAACGGGTGTGGAATGAACACCCGCTAGGGCGATTAAGTGGTGATGGAATATCACCAGTAAGAATTTGACGATTACTGACACCCTTTCCACCGATACGTGGATTGGCAGATAAAAGCGCCTTGGTATACGGGTGCTTGGGATCTGAATAAATCTCTTCTACAGTACCGATCTCAACGATACGCCCTAAGTACATCACCGCAATTCGATCAGAAATGTGGCGAACGACCCCAAGGTCATGGGCGATAAATATGTACGTCAGGCCTAGTTCGTCTTGCAACTCTTTGAAGAGGTTTAATACCTGAGCTTGAATGGAGACATCAAGGGCGCTTACTGGCTCATCTGCGATAACCAACTCTGGCTTAAGGGTAAGAGCGCGAGCAATAACAACACGTTGGCGCTGACCCCCTGAAAACTCATGCGGATACTTTTCGTATGCACCTTTATCCAGCCCCACTCGCTCAAACAGAGCTAGTGCTTGCACTCTACGCTCTTCCTTAGCCACACCATTAATGCGTAGTGGCTCTTCAACGATTGCGCCAATCTGGCGACGTGGATTTAAAGATGCGTAAGGATCTTGAAAAATAAATTGAATTGACTGACGGAGTGGCCGCATCGCAGACAATGATTTACCAGCGATATCTTGACCTTTAAAGATTATTTCTCCAGCAGAAGGCGTATCAAGTCTAGAAACAACTCGACCTAGCGTTGACTTTCCACATCCGGATTCACCAACAATTCCTAAGGTTTGTCCCTTTAACACTGAGAATGAAACATCTTCCAGTGCAGAGACTGCACTCTTTCGCCCAGATATGGAGCCGCCCACAGTCTTATAAATTTTAGAAAGATTCTTAACCTGAAGCAGCTCTGACATTTAGCGGGCTCTCTCTTCTAACAAAACACATGCAGCGCCAAAACCTTTGCCATCTGCAATAAAGGGAGGGACGCTGGAGCAAGCGGGCCTTACCTGGGGACAGCGTGGAGAAAATGCGCAACCAATTGGTAAATCTAAAAGTGATACTGGCTGACCAGAAATAGTCTCTAGTCGTGAAGTTCGGCTGCGGTCTATACGCGGCACAGAGTTCATCAATCCTTTTGTATATGGATGCTGTGGCGACTCAAAGAGT
>Ga0209087_1000432_pt1 | contig 26603 bp, 40 predicted proteins | sample S_130805_EF_Meta_FD_187321 | JGI IMG/M metagenome (GOLD analysis project Ga0209087, IMG submission 187321) | Freshwater microbial communities from Lake Simoncouche, Canada to study carbon cycling - S_130805_EF_MetaG (SPAdes) (version 2) | ecosystem: Environmental > Aquatic > Freshwater > Lake ... | reverse complement strand
AGTTTGAACGGAATCCTAGATTCAGTTAGCATTGTTCTTAATTTTCTTTTTATGTATTCTTTAATAATCATCTAAATTAAGGAAATAACTGCTAGCTTCGTTATTTAAATTTTTTAAATCAACTTCACCACTTTTAATTAATTCATTACCCTTATTAACTAATTTTGTTGCTACTGGATTAAAATATTGATACATAGTATTGAACACAATTACATCGCGTTGTTCCTCTTTGCTCAAACTGTCAAATAATTCTTTTTTTTCTTCTATTGAATCATATTCTTCATCTTCATCACCAGTGATGATTGCAAAGTTAAATAATTCATCGTTAAATTTTAAAACTTTCTTTTGAACATCACCCCTTTGATAGAATTTACCCCAAACACCCAACGCTCTAGTTTTAACGTCGCCATTTCTGCTTGGCATTAAATATTTTGGGGTTATATATGACATTGCCATTTCATACATGAACGGACCATATCCTTTATCAGCACCTACCCTACCAACTTCATATACATCATTATTTATTTGTATTATTGATAAAACACCGTATATCTTATCTTCAGATTTTGAATATAAAACGTAATCCGATTCGTTAGATTGGAGGTAAAGTTTGAATAGCGCAATATCTTCTGGTAAATCACCTAACCCTTTAGCCGCCTCGTCAATCATTGATTCCATTAATCTCTTTTTGATATAGTTTTTAATGTTAGTCATTTGACTCTGGTATTTTGGTATCTTTTATGAATTTGTCATGTGATTTTTTATATGATTTTTGGGTTTCGTCATTTTCGTCTTTGGTGTATTGCCAGTTCCAATATAAACTATTATTTGGGTTAAACCCGTAAAATTCATGAACTTTCTTTTGTACTTCAGTAACGTTTTCTCCGTTCCAATTTTGACCAACACAAATAAAACCACTTTCAATATTTTTAATTATATTTGACTCACCTAATGTGGAATGTCTATTTTCTAACCAAGTTAGTCTTTCAATTAAATTTTGATAATACATATTTGTTTGGCCCCACCTTATTGAACTAAAAAATATAACAGCATCTGATTCAAATAATTCTTTGGATATCTTCCATAACTCATCAGATTTATTATTAACGCTGGCCCAACATCTATGTTGGCCTGAAGGATTCTTTTCTTTATCGTCAAGCTTGGCTTTTAGTACCCCGCATGTATTGCCGTCTTTTCTAGATACGTTACCTTCACATGGAAAAATTTTAAGGTCGGTGACATCAATTAAAACACATTTATCACCAAGTTCTTCCTTGATGTACATGGCAAGCATTTTTGATTTTGGTACGTCGACATCATTATCATCCCAATTGTATCTATTAGAGCAACTCAACAATAAAACTTTTTTCTTCTTCTTAAGAATATCTATTGTTTTCTTGATTGATTTCCATGCATCTGATTGTACCATTTCTTCAGTAAGCATTAGTTCTTTTATTCTATTTATTTGTTCTTGTACGTTCATAAAATTATATTTTATTAATAGATTTTACTAATTTATGGCACTTTTCAGACACTCCTCCTTTCTCATGGTCGGTTATTGATATTTTAACCTTGTTATAATTTATTTTAATGTCTGGATGATGGTTTTGTTTTTCAGCAATCTTAGCAACTTGATTAACAAAATCCATAGATTCATTAAAATCTTTGAATTCAAAGGTTTTTTCCAATTTTTCTTTTGAGCTACTCCAACCATTTGATTCGTTGATACCCATCATTTCGTGTATTCTATTTATTTGTTCTTGTAGGTTCATATTATTTTTTTTTCTTCTTCTTTACGCAATTAGGATATCTTTTACCAAACATTGTTTTCATACCTTTTTGGGTGTATCCCGTCCAGCATTTTTCGGTTAATTCGCAGTTTTCATCTTCAGATATCTGATTAGCGCCGATTATATTTTTATAAGTTTCTTCAAGCTTTGATATTCTATCCAGCCAACCAGTTTTGTATATTCCGTCAACAACAAATCTATTAATATGTTCTTTTACATAAACCAAATAATTTCTTATCTGTGTTAGGTAAGCACTTAAAAATCTTGGGTTAAATAAATCTTTTCTTGGTGTGATTCTTTCATCTGCCAATTCAAAAAACGTTTTACCGTTTATTACGGGTGTTTTGAATTTTTGTTGCATTTGTATTAATGCTAATTTGGATTTTTCATCTTTGGCTTGGTTTTTAACCATCGCTAAATTCAATGACAGCAAATAATTAAAATCCAATATAAAATCAATAACCTCTTTTTTTGTTGCCGATTCATTGATGTTGCCAGATTCGCTAGTATCTATAGCTTCGCGTAATAATTTTTTAATAATATCTTTCATAAAAAAAATGGATATCTTATAAATATCCATAATAAAGCTAAAATTGCACAATAAACTTGATTAGTTTATCTTCTCAATAAAGAACCCAATCGTAGGGCTTTTTCTTTAAATTCATCGTAGGTTCCGTTGTTATCGACAATGATGTCGGCATCAGATGGTGTTATATTGAATGAATTTGAGCTTTCCATTGGTAATCGTTTGCTAGCGTCTACCCAAATAACCAAGTCAAATAATCCTTGATTTAAGCATTCTTTGATTTCAGCACTATCCCTCATACCAACGTAGGTATTATTATATTTAAGGATTTCTTTAGCTAGTCTAGCTTTATCGTCTTTATTATAATCACAAATCATTTCGTACCATTCTTGTCTACGGTTCATTCTATCCTCGTAACATTCCTCTGGTGTCTTGTAACCATACTTTTCTTTAAGCGTATCGTAAATAAAGATATCAGCACAGGCTTGTGATGATGAGATAAATTTTAAACCGTAGTGTTCGTTGAGTATTTCCGCTAAGCTATCTTTTCCGTGCCGAGCGTGACCAATTATAAGTAATTTTACATTGTTTTCCATATTGCAAATATACGAATGATTTATATAAAAAACAAAAAATCCACCAAATAAATTTGATGGACTTTGTGTACTAATTGGTGGTAATTAGTGTTGCGGGGGGAGGATTCGAAATTGTTTTTTCGAATATTCTTATATATTTATATTAAACACTAAATATGAAACCACTGTACACTCAAGAACAATTTAATTCATCAAAATCAATGGATAGTTTAACATGCCAATGTTATTATTGTAATAAACCTTTTAATACAATAAAAAAAAGAATAAGTCATGAACTAAAATATAATAGAGGTAGAGTTAAGTTCTGTTCTCAAGAATGTAATAAACTGTTAAATAACCCACCAAACATAGTAGAGTGTAAAAATTGCAATTGTTTATTTAAAAAAATAATTTCTAATGTTATGTCAACAAAAAATAATTTTTGCTCGCATTCTTGTTCGGCGTCCTATAATAACAAAAATAAAAAAACAGGTAATAGACGTTCTAAACTTGAAATTTGGTTAGAGAACCAACTTACAATCATTTATCCTAATTTGCAAATAGATTTTAATAAAAAATCAGCAATTATGTCTGAATTAGACATTTATATTCCATTGTTAAATTTAGCGTTTGAATTAAATGGTATATTTCACTATGAACCGATATATGGGGTGGATAAATTAGAGCAAATTAAATCAAATGATGAATCAAAATCATTGGCCTGTCATGAGGCTAAAATAGATTTATGTATAATTGATACTTCAGCGCAAAAATATGTAAAACCAAGTACATCACAAAAATATTTGGATATAATAGTTAACATTATCAATGAACGTATTTCTTAACTTCTTAGCCAGCTTTACCTGTTTCTGTCAATCACCACGTAGAGGTGAAGTTATTGATTGACTTGCGGGGGGAGGATTCGAACCGCCGACCTACTGGTTATGAGCCAGCCGAGCTACCACTGCTCTACCCCACAATTTAATACGTTTAACTCAGTGACTATTGGGAAAAAACCTGCGTTGGCCACCGCTTCACCTAAACAGACAGATTAGGTTAGCAACAGTTTGAGTCAACTAATATCTTCAGGATTTTTAAGTGCTCTATTCTTTGCTGTTTTTATCTGTTCGTTGGTGAATAAATATTTATCCTCCCCGTCAGTCAATAACCAGTAAGTACTATCAGCAGCGCCTTTCTTACCCTTATTTTCAACTTCTTTTAATGTGATATTGCTAACCGCATTATTGATTGCCTCGTTTAATTCAGGTGTTTTACTAATTATCTTGTTAAAGATAAATGTAACAACAGCACCTAAGATAATACCGAAAAAAAATAATATCATGTTTTGTTGTTTTTAGTAGCGAGGGGAGGAATTGAACCTCCGACCTGTTGGTTATGAGCCAACCGAGCTACCACTGCTCTACCTCGCAATTTGTACGTCCTGCAGATTTGATACTGCTCTCTGACCCCCTGTGGGCCATGTGCTCATTACACCAAGGACGCATGTTCAGAATCGTGTTGTTTCAAATTTGACAGTTTTGATAAGGGATTGCTGAAACGATTCTTTAATATGATAATCTCAAAATAGGGGTCCGCCTTTTATTTACTTGCTCCGCGTAAGCAAGGGTTGGATTTAAACTGCCACCATAACAGTACCACTTAACTTTCGTTTTCTATTTAAGTCACCAACAGGGCTGGGGCCCTATGATACAACTTAAACTTGGAAGTGGTCATATCCCTTTCTTTGGCATAGTTTTTACATTGCTGTACCTATTTTTCTAGATATCAAATATTGTTATAAATAAGAACTACTAATTAAATATATACAAAGATACTAAAAGTAATCTTGTTTGTCAAGTAAATTCTTATTTTTTTATTGAATCAAAAGAAAATTCTGTTATTATGACGATAATCTTCTGTTTTTTTGAAAATTGATGCACGACATTGATAACCCTATAATATTTCTGAACATCATCAAAATATATAAATTCATTAATATGTGGGACCGTTTTAACATTTAAAGTTTTAAAAGGTTCCCATTTTTCATTTAAAAACGTAACTAAATATTTACTATTGAACATCTTTTTTTATTTTAATAAATATAACAATTTTATTTGAATAATAAACTATTTATTAGTATAAATAATAACTACAATTTAAAATCAAAAAAACTATGGGATGTGGATGCAAAGGTGGGAAAAAAAACGTAGCTGAGACTACAACCACCACAACAACAACTACTACTACACAGGCTGCTACTACTGCAACAGTTCCAACTGTTCAACCAACTAGCAACTAATTTAGTACTAAAAAATTTAAAAAAGGGGCTTATGTCCCTTTTTTTTATGTCATTACCTAAAAAACTAAACCCCCAACAAAGCGACTTGTCAGGGGTTATTTCTTTCCAATCCTTGTGGTGTCGTTTGGTTGGAATCTTGGGTAGAGTGGAGGTAATCGGACTCGAACCGATGTCTTAAATACTCTTCAAAAGCTTTCTACATGTTTAGAATAGGGTTATATAACCCTTCAAATTAGATTTCTATTGAGTAGCCGATAATCTAGCCACAGTGTTAACCCAACACAGAAAGGTTTTTTTGGTGGATTACCACCATCGCTTTATTAGGCTAAAGCAAGCTCTCCAGCTCCTACAGTTAATACTGCTTCGTCAAGGAAATTTTCTGATACGATAAACTCGTTGTCATTTAATTGTTTAATAGACAGATTAAAGTGCATTCCATCTAGCACTACATGCTTACGATTTACGACTGTATTCAATCAATACCGTGTACCCCCATATTTTAAAGAACTTAATATAAATAGTATAAGTTTGCGAAAAGCTACGTTTTTCAGCACTTTTCGCAAACAATTACTTTATTTTTTGGTTTTTGGTTTGTTTTGGATAACACTATCAACAATACCGTACTTAACAGCTTCTTCTGAAGATAACCACAAATCTCTTTGTGCGTCTTCCATTACTTGTTTAGGGTCTTTGTCAGTGTATTGGCCTAATAACCCAAAAAGCAATTCATTGTACTTCTCGCCTTCTTTAAGGCTAATTCTAATATCTTGAATGTTACCATAAGCACCAGTTGATACTTGGTGTAGCATTACTCGACTGAAACGAAGTGCATATCTTTTACCCTTTGTACCAGCACCCAATAATATTGAGCCCATGCTAGCTGCCATTCCTGTGTTAATAGTTATGATATCAGAAGCAACGTAATCCATTACATCAACAATTGATAATCCAGATTTAACCGACCCACCAGGTGAATCCACGTGTAGTGTAATGTCTTTGGTTTCAAGGTTATCCAAGAACATAAGTTGTGCTTGAACTATTGTACTCATTCTGTCGTTTACGGGACCCGCTAACCAAATGATTCTATCCATCATCATTCTATCAAAAACGGACATCATAGTAACTCTAAGTTCTCTTTCTTCTAATACCATAGGTGTTACAGAATTATAAACTTGGGGTTTATTGTAAATTTCGTTTTGAACTTGCTCCCAATAATGCATTTGTAGGCTGCTAATACCCATATGCTTAATAGCATATTCTTTAAATTCGTCGTGTAAATCTAAACTCATTTTATTTTATTTTATTTTATTTTAAACCAATTTTTATATTTTTGATTGTTAGTGTTTAACCTATTTTTAACTATGTGTCTAGGTAGATTTAATTTTTCACTAGCATCTTTTATTGTCAAGTAAATAATATCTTCAATACTTACAGATTGTGCTTTTGGATTATTATCAACCATGAATTTAGAGTGTTGTTCATTCTTAATACCAGTTTTTACAATTGAAAGTTTTTTCTTAGTCTCATCTGTGTGTTTTATACCACCCCTTTTTTTTACCGCAAGACCAATATTTTTTTTATGTTCATCAGTAAATATTTTTTTCTTAGCCGATTCACTCATTTTTATTTTTGTTTCATCACTAAATGTTCTTCCACTTAATTTTTTAGATTTAACTTCAGAAATTAATTTTATTTCTTCTTGACTTTTTTGATAAATCCAATGACCACCACCATCTCCACCAACAGTTGAATTATAGCCGTTATTAAACGTATCTTCTTGTTTTATATAAAAAATTTCTCTGTCATTTAATACATCATTTTCTATATTATCTTCCAATATTATTCTATCAAATATTTCTTTACCATATTTTTTAGAAATTCTATTAGGAACTAAACCAGATGACCAATAGTCTTTTTTAAGACCATTATGTTTTCCAATATATTTTTTACCATTTCTTTTATCTATTAACATGTAAATGTATCCCATATTTATCTTTATTAATAAATATATCCAACATTAGAAAAGTAAAGATATTAGAATTTAATTAATCTTGATTTGTTGTTATAAATATTGGTGTGTTTTCTCCCATCCATGAACCTATTATGTTATAGCTATAATACTCTACAGCATCTTCGTATGTCATACCATCTCGTTCAATCATAATATCAATCATCTTTGAAAACGAGTAAGCGACAACAGGACCTAGGTTTATTCTTTCAGCCATTCCGATAATAGCGTCATCAAAACCATCACATAATAAGGCATCGGGATTTATTTCTGCAATTTCTTCTCTAGTCATTATTGATTGTTTTCAGCTTCTACTTCAGCTTCTTGTGATATTAACGCTTTGATTGACTCGTTTAGTCTTTCGTATTTATCATAACCATATTTACGTAACAAAAGCGAGAAAGTATTTACGTCTGGGTTGATAAGTGATAACTTGCCTTTTTCAGCATCAAAATAAAGTCTAGCAACGTACTCTTCAACAACCATTATTTTTTGCTCGTCTTCAAGTTGTTCAAAGATTTTTTCGTTAACGACAATTACCGCATCTTCATTTGTCATGTGCTTAAGAAGGTCATTAGCTTTCAAAACTTTGCAAATTTCTTTTTGTTTTTCGTTGCTAAGAATCTTTACACTTATCTCAGACAATGAGTCAATCTGATTGATAAAATTGCTAAATAGTTCTTGTGTATCTTGGTACACTTCATTAAATTTTGCCATATTAAAATTGTTTTTTTATTCTACAAATATACTAAAGGTTTTTTCAGGATGCAACTTTTTCAGAAAGATTTTTTAAATCAATTATCAGACTTTTTTCTTCGTCTGATATTTTATTAGGCATATATAGTTCAACGTTTACCAACATATCACCTCTGTAATCATTGTTCATTTGTCGCATACCCTTATTTTGAATTCTTAACACCTCGCCAACTTTGGTAAAAGCCCCGATGTTAATTCTTATTTTGGTACCATCTATTGTTGGTATTTCAACCTTATCACCTAATATTAATTGTGGATAACTTAACTTTAAGTTGAATCTTAAATCATTGCCAACCCTTAAAAAAGTTTCGTGTGGTAATTCCATGATGGTGATTATTAAATCACCAGATACTTGACCATATCTGACTGAATTACCTCTACCACCAACAGCTAATCTAACACCATCGTGAACACCAGCTGGTATGTTTATATCAACAACGTCTTCAAAATCCTTGATACCTTGGCCAGCACATGAATTACAGATTGTATCATATGTAGTACCTATACCCTGACAAACATGGCATTGAGTTGCATTTCTTATTTGTCCAAAAGGAGTATTGATAACTTGTGCTACCATACCAGCCCCGCGACAGTTTGAACATTCTTTTTTATCCTTGCCACCAAAACTTTCGCATTCTACACAAGCAATTTTTCTCTTGTATTTAAATTTTTTAGTTGCGCCGCTTAGTATTTCTTCAAGCGTTAGTTTTACTGTTAAATGTAAGTCAGTACCTCTTAAATTTCTACGGTTAGGTTGTTGGTCACCAAATGGATTAAACCCAGTGCTGTTAAAGAATTCATTAAACATATCAAAGGGGCTTCCAGTGGATGTTTGTGTTCTAGGGCCACTATGACCATACATGTCATAGTTCTTACGCTTATTGTCATCAGATAGCGTCTCATAGGCTTCAGCAACCTCTTTGAATACTTCTTCATCACCACCTCTATCTGGGTGTGTTTCCATTGATTTCTTTCGATATGCTTTTTTTATATCGTCAGCCGAAGCTGTTTTACCTACTTCAAGTATTTGATAATAATCTCTTTTAGCCATTCCCCTATTTATTTTTCACAAATATACATTAATTTGCGCTAAAAAACAAGTATGTTATACAGGATTATTTTAACCAGCAATGGTGAGTATAAAAAAACTTTACATAGATGTACAACCAAGGAAACCGCGTTTATAAACTTTCGTAGATTAATCGATAAAAATAAGGGTGTTAAGTTCCCAAAAAAATATATAAATACATCAAAGATAAAACCTGTAACGTATAATATTTGTGTTACAAAACCAACAACCCCTGATGATGTGTTTAGAACGATTAGAGATGACTATGGTAAAACGTATACGGAAAAACCTATAGGTGATTGGACGATACTAGCTTCAGATACTTATCAAATAGAAGAAACATTTTGGATATATGGTTTTGATTCTAAAAAAGATAGACCTATTGTTGATGATGTGGTTAAGAAATTAGTTAGCAACGCGTATAAACAAAAAGTTGTTAAACAAATTATTGTTGTGTATAATAAATTAATAATTTATAATGAGGAGCAGTTTGATATGATAATATGCAAATGTATTGAAGATGCTCAAAGGTTGCACCATACACTTGCTAAAATAGCAAAGAAACAAAAGATTAAGAGTCTATTGTTTATGGGTACGGCAAGTCAAGCGACTGTTAGTAGAATGTATGATTTAATCAAGGAAAAAACTGGTTGGCCGATTAAAAAAATACGGCGAACCAGTACTAGACCTTAACGAAATAAACTTTCCAGCTTTAAAACTAAATTAGCTATCTTACGTTCTGATTCATTAATCTCTACTTGAACATGCGCTGGAATATTTGGTGAGTATTCTGATTTTAATTTTGAAATCTTTCTAGCAAGAAAATCATTTTCTCGCAATAAATCATCATACATTTGTGCTCTTTGTTGGTTATTCATTTTCTATTTTTTCGTCTTCGTTATTTAATTCAATCTCAATATCTTCGTCTGGAATGTTTTCAAATTTCTCACCTACTGAAAACTGTGTTTGAATTTCGTTAAGAATTTTTTGAATCTTATCCATTTCAACTTCGGGTACAACAACTGGGTTTATACACTCAACTCTTTCTTCACCATCTGTTGGCAAGAAAAATGCGATTGCGTTTAATTTCTTTTGGATAATCATTTGATTGACAGAGGAAGCAAATGGTTGCAATATTTCTGTTTGTTTCATCATTTCACGGTCAAGATAAAATACTATGACCAACGGGTGTTGTTTTGTGTCTGACATTTTAATTAATTAAAAATTCGTTTGTTATATTTTTTGTTATTTGGTATTTTGCGCTTAGTTCTACCATTTTTTTATTCTTAGCTTCGTCGCCATATTCTACGTATGCGCTGATTGGTGTGTCCTCATACATTAGATATATGATGTACTTATTTATGTATTCGTTTCTTTTAGTTAAGCTTTTAAAAACATCAATTTGTTTAGCGACTATTCTCATAACGCAATATTAATAAAAGGTAAAAAATTGTAAATAGGAAATAAAAAAAGGTCCATATTTCTATGGACCTAGGTTTTATCTCTTTCGCTTGTTACAAGATGTGGGAGCATTTACTTCTAACTCTGTGGTGAAGGTTATTTCAGTTTAAATGGTTGTCGGGTATTAGCCCAAAAACCAAATAGGTTGAAACAACTTTAAAAGACCTGATGTTTGTATTTGCAATTGAATTTTTAAGTTTTTTTTGCAGTATACATCTTTTGTACAAGTTAATTGAAACTATATTGCAACGGCCTCATAACGTGCGCTGTTAACAACCTGATTCATCATGGAAACAGGACTTAAATCCTTACCACTTAATAGATTAGTTAAAAGCGCTGGGCTGAAACCACTAACCAATGCAGTCCCACTTTCGTCAAACTGAACTGGAAAGTTATTGTTCCTAGCGTTAAGATTCCAATATACAATCTTAGGCATCGTGTATCCAGCATCTGAATACATTGCTTCTATCATTTGTTGCGCTGTTGGGCCCCAATTGTGTTTTCTTGATTCACCCCAACCGTTATTGCTGTTTGTCGCAGAGTTAAATTCCATATCTGATAAGATAAGAATCATTGTTGGCATTTCTGATTCAGGTACATTATGTTTTTTACCTTGATTTAAAATCAATTCAAAAACAGCTTGTATGTTAGTTGACATACCCCATTCAGCGTTAGCCAATTGATTATACCTTTCAGATAATGAACCGCTAAGAATTTGCAATTGTGGGTCACTTGAGAATGTAACAAATGCATCTTTAAATTGTCCGACGTTTCTTTCAGAAATGTAAAGCCCCAAAGATATTGATACATCCATACAAGTTACTGATTCACTTCCACCTGCTGAACAGTCCATTGAACCAGAAACATCTACTACAGGTAATAGTCTTTCTGTGTTGCCAGTCATGTAATTTGGTAAAGCATTCCATTGAACGTTAGCACCATCTGAAGAACCATGCTTCATATTCTTGGTGATATCATATGGATACACCGCACCAGCATTTATCTTTACATCACCGCTTTTTACAGCTTCCAAGTACGCTTGGAATCTTTCCAAATCGTTTTTGCTAAATGCTTTCATGTAATCAGACATTGCTTTTGATGGCAATTTAGAATACTCAATTGCACCCCAATTTTTAGAACACATAAGTTGTTCAACAGTGTTAGATAATTCAGAAAGTGCTTTTCTGTATTCTTTAGGTGTTAAACCTAGATATTTTCTAATCGCCGAAGCCTGACGTTTTTTTTCTCTGTTACCAACGTTTGGACGTGGCATCCACTTAGCACAAAGACCATTTTTATCTTCAAGACCTTTCTTGATTACACCAAGTGCTTCGTTTTCAAGCTTTGTTCCGATAAGAACCAACAAATCATCCCATCTTCCATACTCGGAAAATAATGATAAATTTTTAGACAAACTTTTTGTTTGTGTGTTTGCAAGGTATTGTACAATATCTCTAAAGATTTGTCTTTCACCAGCACCACCTCTTACGTCACGCGCCCAAAATAACAACCTCATTGCAGTCAACGCATTTTCATTATACGCTTTTACAAACGTATTGATAAGAACTTGTTTGTCCTTGCCTCTCATTGCACCGATTTGAAAAAATAAATTAACGCAATCGTTCAATGAAGAACTATTGGTAGTCATTCCGTTTTCGGTTAATGAATTCTCTGTTTGCATTGCGGCTAATAACGTTGTCATAAATTTTAAATTAGATTGCAAATATACTAAGAAAAAAGAAAAGTGCCAACTTTTTTTAAAAGTTTTTTTAATCCCACCATTTTAGGATATTGTTTTCCATTACCTTAAATAATAGTTTTAGCGCTCTTTGATGGTTTATGTGAGCCATGTTCATAGCAATACCCTTTTTGTCATCGGTGCTAAAAATTGTTTTATCAGCATTAATTACTTGTTTGTATATCCTAGGGTATAACTTAAAATATTCATCAAAATTTTCACTTAGCTCTTCAATTCTAAGTTGTTTATAATCTGGTTTATCCTCACAATCATCCCAATGGAAATTGCTTTGATGGTAATCCATATATTCACCTTGGTAGTATTCTGTTTGGATTTTATCGATTAATCTAACACATGTCATCATTATTTCAGCATCTCTTTTTGCTGAAACATGTATACCGCTACGACCAATAAAATTTGATTGATTCTTGAGTTTTACTTTGAGTATCTCCCAAATAAAATGGTCGTCCCAATCTCTATCTTTCCAGATAGTTGGAAACCATCGAATTAGATTCTTAATCCCCTGTATTATTTCTTTATGAAAATAACGGGCGTCATATTTAAGCCATCTTATGATTCTGTGATACATATTATTTTTTTATAAACTTAATTACCAATCCACCTATTTCTACTTCAAATATATCGCTAGGTGCAAACCCAGTGGTTATCTGATTCATTTTATAGAAAATTTCTTTATTCATCCTCACATGAATATTTTCAGGTAATTCATATGTTAGGGATAAACCTTCTTTTTTTATATTGGGGTTGTTGGTAATTTCAGAAACGGTATTGATTAAATCTTCGTATGTCATATTAAAATTTAGTAAAAACGTTTTTAATAGCGTCACCAAGTTTTTTATACCATGGTTTTTTTATTAATGTAAACTTATTTGGATTAGTTTTTATTTCTTTACCTAATCCGTTCTTTATCTCTTTTATGAACTGAGCTTTTTTAAGTGCTGTCTTGTATTTCTCTAATTCGTTAGCCTTTTCTGTTGCGTCGAGTTCATTAGATATCATGTCGTTTGTTATTTTCATATACACAATATTTTTACAAATATACTAATAAGTATTGATTTTTACAATAAAAAGCTTATTTTTTAAATAAAAATTATGAATGCACTTATTTTTATCTTAATTTGTTACGGCGCTTGTAACAATATTATCTATGGCTCTTTATTTGAAGGGTTTAGAAATTCCCTTATGAAATTCGGTACTGGTGGATATAGCTTGTATAAATTGTTTACATGTTTTATGTGTCTTGGAACATGGATGGGATTTGCAATTTCATCAATCTTAATTAGTACCAATAGTGGTGTTGTTATACACACAGACTATACGTTATTAACAATATTTTTACACGGATTGTTATCTGGTGGTGGTGTGTGGTTAGTACATACCACTCAAGAAATGTTTGAGAGAGCTTTTGAAGAAGAAAACCCAGAATAATCTGGGTTTTTAAAAATCTTTTTTATCTATACATATACCACAAGCTTCATCTGGACCACATTCGCATTCTCCCATGTATTCTTGATTACCAGATTCGAAAACTTTTTTGGGTGGTAGTTCTATTTTATTTTTGATTGCATCTAGCTGTGATTTATTTTTTTTAATTTCTTGAGCTTTCCTAAAATTTTCAGCTCTAGCTTCTTCTTCTAATATTTCACGTTCTTCATCTGTTAAATTTTCTTCAATCGTTGGTGGCTCATATGAATCTTGTTGTTCAATAACTGAAACACTTTCAGGTGCTGCAATAGGCTCTTCTTCAGGTTGTTCCAAATCCAAATCGTTTAGTTCTGGTACAAAATCTTCTTCATTAAATACAAATTTTAAATTCTTTAATTTAAGCAATGTATTTTTCTTGAATATTTCTTTTAAATCGTTTATTTTTTCTTTGAGTAGTTCGTGTTTTTTTTCACGTTCAATGTTTGCTTTAATTGTTGCATCGACGTACTCTAATAACTCGTCTAAACCTATGCCATCATTTTCACTATACAACATGTAGTAGTTTACATCGTTGTTACCCTTAACTTTGGTAATTATATTTGAATCTGGCACTGTCCATCCGTCTTTAAATACGGCATCAATAACTGGCATACCGTCTAGGTATCTAATACCAATAACGTATGGTTGGAGAGCGTCTAGCGTTTTTTGTAGATTAGACATGTAATTTTTTTATAGATTTATTCCTTTAAATACTACTGTGAGTATATATGATACGGACACACCTAATAAAAATAGTGATTTTTTATCCAATTTATATTTAACAATATTTTCTTCGTTAGATATCATCATGGTTTGTACAAAATAATACAAATGTCTAGCAGTATTTAAACAAGACATGAAAAATAAAACCATTAAAATTCGATTAAGTGTGTCCATCAGCATATATTAAGATTTTTTTTGAGCTGAAACATCAACTCTGATTGCCTGTGCTAAAGCTTTAACCTCTTGTAGAGATTTTCTTACTCTAACACCAGCTGCGTTATTGCTTTTTTCGTAAAACTTTGTAACGTCTTCTTTCATGCTAGCAACTAGCGCTTCAAGTTCTTTAAACTTATCCATTTTAGTTCATTTTTAAGTCATTGTTATTTTGTGGTGACACCAATGATTGAAATTTAGTTATCATCATTTCATTCATAGCTAAATCAGCAAGGTGTTTTTTTACCTTAATTAATTTAATTTCGACGTCATCATTGTTATTTATCGCTTTTTCTAGCGATTCTTGTAATTTTAAATTTTCCAGAGACAAGTCTGAAATAATAATTGAGACTATTCTATTTGTTTCCATGCTACGTATAATAATAAAACTTTTATAAAAATCAAGTAAAAAACAAAATTATTTAATTTTAATAGAATTTTCAAACATTTTATAAACTTCGATTAATGTATCCATATCGGATTTGCTTTTATTGTTGTTATAATCAAATATGTATACCCATAATTTAATTATATTGTCTAAAGCTGTTTTATTTTCTTCTTTTTTTGTAATTGGGTAGTACACCTCCAACATAAATTCTAAAAAATAACTTTTTAGTTTTAAACTATTAAATATAAACCCTTCCTTTTCAAAATTTTCTATATTTTTATCCCAACACCAATTAAAATGATTTTTTTGTTCTTTTTCATTTGTTATATCATCACCCATATAAGTATCATAAACTAAAAAAATTAATGACTGTATAAACTCGTTATACAGCTCACATTTCTCAAAGTTTATATTATTTGCACTGTATAATACAATAATACTTTCTCGACTCATTGGTGTATTGATATATTTCAAAAAATTTAATGCTTTTCTGTTGTCCATCGTTATTTATTTTAACTAATAAAATAGAAAAATAAATACTTTTATTATTCAATAAATAGTTTGTATAAAATAAAAACCCTACACAATGTAGGGCTTTTAAATTTATTTTCCTTGTCCACGATATTTTTTCGGTCTAGGTGAATGTTTGTTATAAGACTTTTTAGCAACGCCTAATTTTTTCTTACCAAATGTTATTTTTCTAACACTAGTTGTTGATGAACCTTTTGCCATGTTTAAATTATTTTTTCTTCATTTCTGATAAAATCTCATTCAATGTTTCCATGATATCATCGTCTGACATTTCTTTACTTGATTTAATCGCATCTAACGCTGCGCTAGGGTTTTTCATTGCTAGTTCAATGTATTCATCAGGAACCATTGACACTAATTCTTTTTTTCCACCCATTGATAATATGATACCATATTCACCACTTGAATTCTTCATCAATTTGTATGGTGAATCTTTAAGTTCTGGTACTCTTACATCGTCGTCATCATCATAACCTGTCATATCTTTACTAATTATTGGTTCAGGTGCTGATTTTTCGATATCAGTTGTTGTAATTGACTTTTCCATATCTTCTGGGTCTACCACATCTAGGCTATCATCATTAGCATTATACGCATCTTTTGGTGTCACAATTGGTGTATCATCATCATCATCATCAACAACATCATCAACATCAAAAGCTTCACTTAACTTTTTTTTTAAGGAACCCTGCATATTTTTTTTAGCTTCTGGTGCTTGTGATTTAATCGCATCTTCTAAGTTACCAGTTTTAGCTGTTGCTTGTGTTGCTTTGCTACTAGATACCGAACCTTGAACATGTTTTTTAGCTTCTGGTGCTTGTGACTTCGCAGCATCTTGCCAATAACCAGTTTTAGCTGTACCTTGTGTTCCTTTGTCTGTAGATGCAGAACCCTGAATGTTCTTTTTAGCTTCTGGAGCTTGCGATGTAATTGCGTCGTCCCACTCATCTTCTTCAGCGCCTCCGTCATTATCTTCAATCTCATTCATTAATTTTTTGGTTTTATTCCAAATATCATTGAATTTTGCGTTTTCGGTTATTCTTTCTTGACCTTTTACAGTACCCAATGTGTCTTGTGATTTGTAGCCCATAAGACGCTTCATTCTTTCCATGTCTTCATTTACAAGACTTTTATCAGACGCCATTAGTATAACAGCGCTACCTTCGTTAATTGAACCTTCCCAACGAATTCTGTAATGTTCATTTCCGTCGGTCATTTCAAACACTTTTTTATCAACCTTATATGATTCAGGGATTAATTTAAGCGCGTTTCCAAAACCATTAAATTCTTTGTTAAATTTAAGTCTTTTCATTGTTTCTTTTATTTGTTTTTTATTATTTTTTGTATTTTCTTCCATATCTTTGTATGGATTAGTTCCATATTGTACTTGTCTGTCCATATCTTCAGGATTGTCCAATCCTTTCATCGCATCTTCACCTTTTTTAGCTAAATCTGAATCGCTAGATGTATTATCATATTTTTGACCAATAAACCATTTGTAGTTGTTCAAATCAATACCTTTTTTTGCAAGGCCATCTCTTGTTACAATTGTAAAGTCAGCTTTTTTGAAATTATCCATATTGCCACCAACATTATCTTCTAAATCATAAAAGAAATAATCGTTAGCGGCGCTTCTAAACTCATCGTTAATATCTTTAAGTTCTTCTTTGTATTCCGCCATTTTGTTTTTATAAATTGTAACGGCTCTTTTATTGCTCTTGTCTTTTGGTGGCATTGGTTTTTTTGGCATTCTATCGCTATAATCCCAATTGCTAGCAATACCATTAGTTGCTTTATGAATTGCAAAATGTGTTGAATCTTTCAATTGGTCACCTTGGCCAGTAATTGGTTTCAAATCAAATTCAATATTTTCATTGATTACTGACTTACCCTTTGTACCCTCAAAAGCGTATGCTTTATGTCCTTTATCTTTAACAACTTCCCAATCATCACCAAACATTTTAGATGTAGGTGTTTGTTCAGTTCTTTTCTTTTCAGAAGCTTTGATTTGCTTAACTAGATTTTTACCAAACTCTGGGTCACCACCCCAACCTTTTTGCGTAACGTTTGCCCATTCTGGACTGTTACCCATAGTTGAATCACCTTCGATGGCTTTCATGGCTCTTTCTTTGAATCTGCTACCTGGTTCTCTATCGTATTGAATCATTTCCTGGCCATTCATAATCTCCATTTGGTCGTGGTAGTTTACCTCGTTGTCACCCTCGTAATCGTATTTATTAGGTGCCATAGACTTTTGATTCGGGTCATCCTTGGTTAAAGCTTTTTCGTAGCTTGTCATATCTTTAGCGATAGCTTTAACACCTTGTTTGTTCTGCTTTCCTTCTTCATTGCCAATTTTTTTAGCAAGCTTAAGCGCAGGGGTACTAGCTGGTGTTGGACTAACTGCTTCCGATACAAAAGCTTTTAAATAGTTCTTAATTATATTTTTGTCCATATTCTTATTTTAATATAAATATCTTGTTTTATTATAAAGATTTACCTTTTCTAGATTCAATAATCTTTTTTACCTCCGCAACAGTCTTTCCAGTTTTTTTGGCAATTGTTTCGTATATATTTTTTGATATTACAGAATCTTTTGTTTTATGTGTCTTAACAACATTATTAGCAGCGCCTTGGCTACATCCGCCATTTTGAGCTTTCTTATTGTTATTTAAACGAGTGCAAGGGTCAAATTTTACCATTTCTCCATTTGGGTACTGCGTTTTTTTACTAGCCGCCCAATTAGCATCATTTTTAGCCCAAATAGCAGGTCCAACATATTGACCGCTTGACGATGCTGTCGTTGTTTCGTCAATAACTTCTTCGTCTATTTTATTGCCGTATACCTCGTCTTCGTTGTTAATTATTTTATTTATTTCTTTTGCTGGTGTATATCCCCTAGTAATATTCTTATTAGGTGATGCACCACCCATAGGTCCAACAAAAGCACCTGAGCTACCAGAAGATGTTTCATCAATTTTGTTTAACAATGCAATGAATTTAACGTCTTTGCTATATAATGCGCTTAATTCAGCTTTTAATTCATCGTCTAATTTTACCAAATCATCACCAGCCTCAAAAGATTGTAGCCCACCGCCCATTCTAATCACACCGTTGTTTTTATAGTTATCGTTAACAAAGTCAACAATGTCTTCTAATTCTAATTCGTAGTTAGCGTTTGGTAAATCATCCCTACCAAAATTTGAATAATCAAAAATATAGTTGCCGTCAGGACCGCTTAAGATTGCTAGTTCTCTACCCATTCCAATCCCTTTGAATACCTTTGGTGCTTTTGACGTGTATTGTTTTTCTTTATCGTTGTAATAATCTTTATCGTATGTGTACTCATCTTCTTCGGTTTCTTCTAGACCTGGTTTAAAGCGATTTGGATTGAATGGTTTAGGTTCCGCTTTAAAGCCAGAATCTGGTTTAGCTTGCATTCTTTGTTTCCATTGATATGTTGTTTCATCGTCAGAGCGGTTATTCCATGGAGCTTCAGGGTCTTTTTCAACCATTTTGGTTATCTTCTCAATGTCTTCCATTTTTTGAGCCATTGCTTCTTTTTGGTCTGGACTAAACCTAGTTTTGAAAAAGTTTTTAACTTTATACATTCCAGCACCAGCAACAGCTAAAACACCAATGCTAGTTAGATAGCTAGTAATGTCACCCCATGTAATACCATTTTGAACAAAAACCCTATCCAACCCCTTTTGTGATGGGTTCATCCAAATGTTTTGAATAAAATTATGTATTGCCTGATGAAATTCTGGACTAAAAATATCCTCGTTCATTTTAATTGGTAGTTTTAACTCAGGTGTTGTTTTCATTCTGCTACCTGGGATGTTTGGGTTTGGGTTTTTAATATTAAAAGATTCTTCTTCTAGATTTTCAACGTCAGCATTTTTAAATGCTTTAACAAATTTTTTATCAACTCGGTTTACGCCACCCTTTAATTCAACTTCGTTAACCAATCGGCGGTATTGTTCTTGCGTTATTTTTATTTTTCTCATAATTAATTACTTTTATTGGATATGTTGTTAGACCAAAAAGTTCGTTTAGTCCAGAGTGTTTTATATAGTTGAGTTATCACATTTTTAGTTATTTCCACAACTTTGTCTTCCAACTCTTTTTCGTTTTTAATCCTATCTTTTACGATTTTTTCTATTTTAGATTTAAATTCATTGGTGTCCATATAGGTTTTTATACTTTTATCGACATCGCTTTTTTTTAAATCCTCGTTGATTCTCATATATTTTGTGTTTGGTTTAATATATAATAAATATATTAAAAAACATAAAAAAAGACACCGAAGGGGTGTCTTTTAATGTATTTAATATTTTGACCTGTTTATCGGGCGATAGAAATAAGAAGATATGCCAAGCCACCTAGTAATGCCGTGTTTCCAACGGTCTTGAATATTGTTTTTCTCCTGTTTTTTTTTATATCATTATTTAGCTTTTCAACTAAACCATTAAGGTTAACTATTTGAACGTCTCTTAATTGTAATATCGTCTCATAGTTGGTTTCTTTCATCTTAGCTAATGATAGTTGTGCGTCTTTTGATAAAATAATACTATCTTTGAGCATTAAATTATGTTCAAGTAACCCTTGATTGTCGTGACATGTGTTTAATTCAGCCTGTATCGAATCCTTTCTAATAAGGTCCCTTACAATTTCTTTAGCAACATTTTTCGGTAATGGAACTATACTATCTGTTGTAATACTGTTCGTATTTTTTTGTGAAAAAGCTGTCAAGCTGACTAACATCATAAGTACCAACACTGCTAATCTTATCATTGTATATTTTTTTAAGTTTGCTGAGTTGTTTATTATTTTCTTGAATCAACTCATTATTTTTATTTACCATATCAAAAAACATCGCTTGGTTTTTCTCCATTTGATACATTCTTTCTACAATAAATTGATTATCTGTTTTTAGACTATCTACTTTGGACTCGATTAATTTAGTTTGTTTTATGGTTTCTTTAACCTCTGGTAAAGTACCCATACCAACAATATAAAGATAGATTAAAAAGATAGGTATTAATATTACCACGATATCAATAATTAATCTTCTGTTTATTTTACCAAATAAATCAGTCGCCCATTTTGATGGACTGAAACTAGTTGTGTCTTTTACATTTTCTTCCATATAACTATTTTTGTTTGTATTCTGTGTTTAATTTTTTACCCCATTCGATAGCCCAATTTTTATAATAACCTTCTAATTTGTTAATTATATCCAATGACTCTTTATCTAAGAACATTTGTTTAGGTCGACCATTTTCATCGGTTATTGAAATACTTAGTTTTCCAGCTTTGGTTGACATAAAAAAATTGATACCGAAAACTTGACGACCCTCAAACTGAACATCGTTATCTTTAGGGTATATTTTTAACTTTGTTACTTGTATTCTTTGGTCAACAGTATCAGCTATCTTTTTAGCTTCTTCTTTAAATACAGGGTCGTTTTCTGAAGGTGTAATAACATCATTACCTTCTTCGGCTTCGTTAATAAATGATTTACCTCTTAGGGTGTCAATCATTTTTTTCGTTACATCGTGTTCGTTTATAATATCTTTTATCATTTGTTTTCTAGTTTATATTTAAAATCTTCAAAATTCCAAGCGGGGCTTAGGTCGGTATAATCTCTATCTAAATTCGCTCGGTATAATACACCTTTGAATTCGTCTAGTTTATCCATTTTTGTGTTATGTGGAATTGCAAATTTTTCAATAAAGAATTCATCACATAACTTATTCGTTAACCACACCGCAGAATCAAACTGTTTTCCGTTATACGGAGCCCAGTGCGTATAGCCTCTCCATCTCTTTTCGATAACCTCATCTGGCTTATTATAAATATCACCAAACCAATTAATAAGTTCATTTTTTTCTTTATTTTTTGTTAGCCAACCTTCGTTTTCAAGCAGTATAATGATGCTTTTTTTATCTAACTCGATGTCTTTTAATATGTTAGATGAGTAAATCGGGTCAAAATGTTCGTAAATTTTACCATTTGTTGATATTGTATACGCTGCAGTTTTTAGGTACTTACCATTTAATCGTGTAGACCATTTTATAAAATGTTTCATTTTATTTGTTGAGGTGTGTCCAATAACAATTTGTTTCTTTATTGTTTCCTCTTTGATAAAATTAGTCTCTGGCAATAAGTATTTTTTGTTGTCAATCAGCATCTATCTTCTTTTTTTAAAAAAAACCCTACTATTATCATTATCTTTGATAACCTTATTGCTACCAATTCTTTGTATTGTATTTGTAACAGGTGCTGGTATGTTAACCGAGAAACCTCTATTTGTTTTTTCTTTGATTTCTTTTATGTCATTTAACTCAATTCTACCATTTGGTATAACAGGTTCTTTTTTTGGTTCTGAATAAACAATAGGCTCGCTAACAATTGGTGTAACTACTTCTGGCTCAAATACTACGATTTCTGGTTCAAAATTAACAATTTCTTGAATAGGTTCTGCGATTGGTTTATCTTTTTTTTTAAAAAAATCTTTTAATCTACCAAAATGTTTTTTTATTTTTAAATCTGTTTTCGGTTTAGGTTCTTTAACTGGTTTTGGTTCCGTATCTCCAGATTCTATCTCAATAACACGATTGGTTGCGATAACCAAAGCAACGGCTAATGGGTCAAAAACAAATATCAACAATAATATAAACCAGTTAACAACCTTATCCATTGGCTGTCCCGTTAATTGTGCTAAATATTTTAAAGGGCCAATTTCTGAAGTTGCGTTGTCATTTGTTTTAAGTTCGATTAGCTTGCTAGAATAAAAATTAACAGAATCGGATAATGAAGTGTTTTTAGTGTTTAATACATCTATTTCACCATTAAGTTTTTGTATTTCACCATTTGCGCTATTTATATCACCCCTAGCTTTATTTCTGGCAGAATTTGTTGTTGCGCCATCTAATCTAGTTTCTTGAGCTGTTCTTAATTGTGTTAGTTGTTCTACACGGCTTGATTTTGTACCAATGATTTTATTGTTATCGTTGATAGTTTTTTCAAATAAAGATTTTTTATTATTTAAACCACCAGCTTGACCTTCTGTAATTTCTAATTTATTCGCAGTTTTTTGATATGCATTAGATAGGAAACCGTATATGCCAGCAGAAGTTATACATATTAAAATAAAAACACCAATTGATAAGTAAATTTTTAAACCATTTGATATTTTATTCCAGTATCTGTGCAAAAAACTAACAGCAACGACTTTGCTAAGTTCTAGGCTTGATGCCATTATGATTACAGCTAGGCTAGCACCAGCAAACAATTGGCTTAAACCGAAAACAGAATAATATGCTGCGCACCCAGCTATCAAGGCTGCCGATAACGCAATTAAAAAGCTAAATTTGAATTTCATATAATATTTTATTATAAATATAATTCACGAACCATTTCGTGTAATTCGTCGGCATTATGTCTTAATTTTCTAATTGCCTTTTCTTTGATTTGTCTAATTCTTTCCTTGGTTAATAGATACTTTTCACCAATCGCCTCTAATGTCATTGATTCGAAATCTGTGTTTATACCATAATAACATTCTATGATGTGTCTTTCTCTTTCGTCCAAAACCGATAATACTGATTCAATTTTTTTTCTAAGCCTTTCGTCAACAACAAAATCAACATCACTTTCTTTTATGTGTACCACGTCAATCATTTCGTCGCCATCGTCATTGATGATATCGTTTAACGATGCGCATCTAGGATATAGTTGTAAGTCAAGGGGCTCGTTGTTTTCATCTAGTATTTCACCGTAGATGGGTTCGCGTTCATTTTGAAATTCAAACTTTTCAATTTCTTTTCTTAGATTAGATAACTTATTAATTACATTAGCTGGTAATCTAACTAATCTAGCATTTTCATTTAGGCTTTGAATTATTGATTGTTTAATCCACCATACAGCGTAAGATATAAATCTAAATCCACGCGTATGGTCAAATCTTGTAGCGGCTTTAACCAAACCGTAGTTACCTTCACTTATTAAATCAGATAGCGCTAATCCTTGGTTCTGATAATCTTTTGCAATTGAGATGACAAATTTTAGGTTTGAATTTACTAATTTCTCTTTTGCTAGTTCGTCACCTTGCTGTATTTTAATAGCAAGTGAAACTTCTTCTTCGGGTGTTAAAAGTGTTGTTTTTTTAACATCCTTAAAGTACTTTGATAGGCTTTCTTCGCCATCAGTACTTATAACTCTTTTACTCATTAATCATGATTTCTATATTTTGTTATTGTTCACCAGGGAACATACAAATATACTAAAAAAACATCAAACATACAATTTTTATTATTTAAATTGATAACATAGTTAATATTTTTTTATCGTATTCGGATAAATTTTCCGCCCCCTTATCAATTAATTTGTTCATTAATTCGTTTTTTTCTTTTGGGGACATGTTGTAGATTTCTTCAATTGAAACTTGGAACTCGGTTCTTAATTTTCTGCTTTTTGAACTGACAGTTGTTGACGTCATTTCTATGTCTATTGTTGTCATTAATTCTTCCGTTTTTTGCTTTAGCACTTCATTGTTAAACTCTTTTAAGAAACCAAAAAGTCCATCATTGATTTCCTTTTTGCTAATAAAAACACCAGAATTTTCTTCATTTAAATCAAAAACCAAGAAGTTTCGGCCGTTTAGTTTAAAGTAATCGGTGATTTCTTTAGGTTCGGCAATAGAAGCAAATGTTGCTATTAGGATACCCTTAGAGTCTAAGATGTTTGGTTTGGTTTCAGATATTTTAACGATTTCAGGTAAAACATTCTTGGTGTCACCCATAATAACAATACAGTAATTTCTAAATTTCATATAAATTAGTTTAATGTTATTTTTGATACGTTATTATCTTTTTTAACTGTTAAAATATTGTCACCCCAATCTTTGATAATATCGTTGTGCGTTATCAAAAACACGATTTCATACATATTTTTTATTTTATCAAAAAGAGGTTTTAGTCTTTCAATATTTTCATTAGCCACCTTGCCTAATACTTCATCAAATGTTATGAAATTTGGCATTGGTAGGGTTGATATTTTACCTAATACACCTCTTAGAGCTAGGCTAGCAGCTGTTTTTTCAAAACCACTACCAGATTTCAATAATTTAGATACACCGTCTTTGTTTAAAAGAAATTGAACATCATTTTTATCATCAATAAATATCTCGATTTCAAAATCGCACACATCCTCTAGTAATCTTTGGACCTCAGAGTTGATTATTGGTAATACTGACCTTAAAACCAATTTGCTAATACCTTTCTTACCAACTAATTCAATGTATACTTTATAGATTCTTTCTATCTCCTCTTCTTTTTTAATTTGTTCAATCAGTTTTGTCTTAAGTTCGATATTGTTTTCGTTGTTTAGTATATCTTGCTTTACTCTTTCTATTTTGCCAACCAGTTCATCTTTTTTATGTCCAGCAATCGATATTTTAGTCTTGACCAATGACACATCTGAATCAATACTTCTGTTTAACTCAATTGCCTCTAAATTCAGTGTATATTTCTTTAGGTCGTTTTTCTTTGAAACTATTTTATTTCTAAGTGAGCCAATCTCGACCTCTAATCTATCTCTGTTAAGTTCTAATTTATTTTTTTCATCGATTAATAACTTGGTATCATTAAGTGATAATAAATCTGATTTAATCTTGGTGATAACTTCTTCTAAATCAGTTATTTCACCCCTTAATTTATTGATTGATTTACGGTGAGTTTCTATATGTTCAGTATTATCAACATCGTCCAATACCCTATTGCATGCTTTACAAATACCACCGTCAATCAGGTCTTGAATGGTTTGTTCTAATTTTTGAATCTCAGATTCTTTTAAGTGAATAGACGCCAATGTTTTATTTTGTTTATTGGTTAATCTAAAATGTTCGTCTTCATCAAAATTTAATGTGCCGATTTCGTCTATCTTTTTCTGTAACTCTTCAACCTTAGATTTATACGTTAAACCACTTTGTGTTATTGTTTCAATTTCTTTTTCTAAGTTTGACGGGTTCAGAGATGTGATGCTAACGTCAATGCTTATCTTGCTATTTAGTAATCTGTCGTTTTCTTCACTTAAAGATTTTAGAGTCTCTTTTGTTTCATTTAATTCTTTTTCTAAATTATCATTGGCCCCATTACCAAGTCTAATCTTTTCAGTATGGTCCACAATATCATCAGATAGTGTTATGATATCGTATTCGTTAGATTTTTTCTTTCTATCAAATTCGTTATACATTTTTCTAACAATAGCTTCTTTCATTTCAATAACCTCTAAACCAATAAGTCTAGTTAAGATTTTACCACTTTCAGTTGTAGTTAATCCAATGAGGTCATCTAGATTTTTTTCAGTTGCTAATACAAGCATTTCAAAATCTTTCTCACTGCCGATAGTTGCTTTTAATTTAGCCGTTGTTTTTCCAGCGTCTTCTTCATTAAGCATTTCTTCTTCGCCGTCTGGCAATAGCTTATAATAATTAACTTTGTTTGTTACGGTCCAACCGCCACCTTTTTTTGCGGTGCGTTTCATTTTTCTTTCAATGATGATTTCCTCGTTAGCAATATCAATCATACCTCTAACAACCAAGTCATTTTTATCGCTATACTGATTAAAGATTTCTTCATTCTTATCCGTTTTAGTTGTGTTGCCGTGCAAAAGGAATTTCAATGAGTCTATTGTAAGTGTTGTTTTGCCGCCTTGGTTTGCTGGCAATGAATTAACAACATTCAAACCCTTTAGTTTATTGAAAGGTAGGTAGTTCTCTTCACCAAATGAAAGAAAGTTATTAATCATCAACCATTTGATTGACCAACTATTATGCTGTATATTATTATCTTCTAGGTTTAATTCACCATTAATTTTATCATCAAGTTTAAGGATTCTATCAAAGTCAACTTTTTTATCTTCTCTCTTAATCCATTCTCTCATTAGTTCACGTTGATAATTGGTGTCCATGATATTTTCAATCGTAGCACCATTTATCTCAATCGTATCACCACTTTCGGTAAATTTTACTGGT
>Ga0209087_1000429_pt1 | contig 26694 bp, 13 predicted proteins | sample S_130805_EF_Meta_FD_187321 | JGI IMG/M metagenome (GOLD analysis project Ga0209087, IMG submission 187321) | Freshwater microbial communities from Lake Simoncouche, Canada to study carbon cycling - S_130805_EF_MetaG (SPAdes) (version 2) | ecosystem: Environmental > Aquatic > Freshwater > Lake ... | reverse complement strand
CAACATGACCAACAGGACCAACAGGACCAACAGGACCAACAGGACCAACAGGACCAACAGGACCAACAGGACCAACAGGACCAACAGGGGCAACTGGACTCACTGGACCCACTGGTCCTACAGGATCAACTGGACCAGTAGGTCCAGTAGGAACAGTATCAATGCTTTCACTTTATCCAACACAATCACAAAGTATCATTCCAAATCTGGATAATAGAGTTATTTTTGATACATTAGATGCCGAAAGCAGTTATTATGCGAGTAATCCGTTTACATTCCAGCAATATTCTGGCGGTGTTTCAGGAAACGGTATTTTTGTAAATAATACAATGGCACCATTACCCATATCAGTATCATATACATTATCATGGAATGGAGTTGACGGTAGTGCAAATATGGGTGGATTATATACATATGTTGGATTAAGTTCTGGACAATCTTATGGAGAATTATTTTATTCTCTTGCTTTTGATTCTAGCACAAACTATGTTGTTAGCAATTCGGCCACATTTATGTTAGCACCAGCAGCGAGCTTTTCAGTATACGCAAATAATGGTCAATATCAGTTATCGACAATAACAGGTTCAGGTGTAGGAATAGCAACAAGAGCGATCATAACCGTATTAACCGCTGGTCCAAGAGGACCTACTGGCGCAACAGGACCTACAGGACCAACAGGACCCACTGGAAGAACAGGATCAACAGGACCAACAGGACCAACAGGACCAACAGGACCAACAGGATCCACAGGACCAACCGGGCCTACAGGACAAACAGGACCAACTGGTTCAACTGGGCCATCGGGTTCTACGGGGGCAACCGGACCAACAGGACCAACAGGACCAACAGGACCAGCAGGACCAATTGGAGCTTCCGCAATGTTATCATTATATCAAAGCGTGCCTCAATCGCCATTGCCAAATGTGGATCAAATATTGAATTTTAATATACAAGATGGTGAAAGTTCATTGGGTTCAACAGGTCTAACATGGCTTGGTCAAAATGGTGTATTTAGAAATCAAACAACTACACCAATGCCGCTTATGGTATCATATACATTATCATGGAACGGAATGGATGGTAGTGCAAATTTGGGTGGTTTGTATACGTATATCGGATTAAGTTCTGGTCAAAAGTATGGTCAGTTATTTTATACACTATCGTTTGATTCAAGTACGAACTATGTAACCACAAATACAGTGTCATTTGTCTTGTTAGCTGGCGCTACGTTTTCAGTATATGTGAATAATGGCCAATATCAGTTGACAACCGTAATTGGAACAAATCCATATATTTCAACGAGGGCAGTTGTAACATTATTGAGTTCTGGACCACAAGGTGTCACAGGTTCGACAGGTCCGACAGGACCTACAGGAAGAACAGGACCAACTGGTTCAACCGGACCAACAGGACCAACTGGTTCAACCGGGCCAACAGGACCAACCGGTCCAACCGGACCAACCGGTCCAACAGGACCAACCGGACCCACAGGACCCACGGGACCCACAGGACCAACAGGGTCAACCGGGCCAACAGGACCAACAGGACCAACCGGGCCTACAGGACCAACAGGACCAACCGGGCCTACAGGGTCAACTGGGCCTACAGGGTCAACAGGGTCAACAGGACCAACCGGGCCAACCGGGCCTACAGGGTCAACCGGGCCTACAGGGTCAACAGGACCAACAGGACCAACAGGACCAACTGGTCCAACAGGATCAACGGGGTCAACCGGTCCAACAGGGTCAACAGGTTCAACAGGACCAACAGGGTCAACTGGGCGAACAGGACCAACTGGACCAACAGGACCAACAGGACCAACCGGAGCAACAGGACCAGTTGGACCTATTGGAACAGTTACAATGTTAACATTACCTATTTTTGGAATAGTTACTCCACAATCAAATACGGATACAACATTAGATTGGGATTTTGATAATCCTATTAGCGAGAGTTCATTAAGTGTAACTGGATTAACGTATAACGCAACATCACATCTATTTTTGAATAGCACAGCTGCTCCATTACCAATATTGGTGGAATATAATTTGGCTTGGGATTTATCGGCTGCATCACAATATACGTATATAGGATTAAGTAGTGGTTCGAAATACGGAGAACTATATTATGGTACGTCAAACTTGAATGTAATATCTACAACCAATTCAACCAATTTCATTTTAGCATCAGGTGCTTCGTTTGGTGTATATGTAAATAATAGTAAGGGTTCAGTGAATGGTACACCAACAAACATATCTACAACAGCTAATACTAAGTTGTCTATTACTGTGCTAACTGCAGGACCTGTAGGACCAACTGGTATTGGTTCAGTTGGTCCAACGGGTCAAATTGGAAGAACAGGTTCAACTGGGCAAATTGGTTCGACAGGACGAACTGGACCAACAGGAATAACAGGACCAACAGGTCAAATAGGACCGATAGGACCAACCGGTGTATCTGGTTCGACTGGACCCACAGGACCAACAGGGTCGACTGGTCCAACAGGACAAATAGGGCCAACTGGTGTATCTGGTTCAACAGGACCCACTGGAGCAACAGGACCAACAGGAGCAACAGGCCCGACTGGGCAAATGGGGCCAACTGGTTCAATTGGTTCAACCGGATTAACTGGGGCAACTGGGCCACAGGGTATTGGTGTTTTGGCAAGTTTTTTGAAAGGTTATCGTAATACAAGTCAAACAATTTCTGCACCTGGTATAGTGTTATTTAATGCTACTGAAGCAAGTTTCGGTTCAGATATAACATTGAATACAACGACAGGTATAATAACACTACAACCAAATCGAACATATCGATTAAGAGGGGCTATTGGTCAAGTATCACTTACTACAAATATTACATTTCAATGGTATAATCAAACATCAACCTCAGCAATGGGAATACTTTCTCAATATGATGCAGACAACTACGCATCTAGTACTGCTCAACCATTTGGAACAGCCGAATGTATATTTACACCTTCTATTGTAACAAATGTTTCATTAAACATAATGGGTGGTTCAGGATATTCGTCGATAGGTCCAAATAATATATTAGCATGGTTTGATATTCAAGTTATCGGAGGAAACGCACCAGTAACATTAGCAACAGGTCCAACAGGTCCAACTGGTTCAACTGGATCTACGGGTCCAATAGGACCCACTGGTATGCGCGGAATTGATGGTACTGCAACTCTAACCGGAGCAACTGGTCGAACAGGACCAACAGGATATACTGGATGCACTGGACCACAGGGTATTCCTGGAACAGCTACGCTAACTGGAGCAACAGGTGATACCGGATACACGGGATATACAGGTCCAACAGGAATAACTGGTGATACTGGTAATACAGGAAGAACAGGACCAACTGGTCCAACTGGTCCAACAGGATATACAGGACCCACAGGAATAACAGGTGATACAGGATATACAGGAACAACTGGAACAACCGGTCCAACCGGTCCAACCGGAATAACAGGTGATACAGGATCAACAGGACCCACTGGAACAACTGGCGACACAGGTTCAACCGGACCAACTGGAACAACTGGTGATACAGGTTCAACCGGACCAACCGGACAAACAGGACCAACTGGTTCAACTGGTGACACAGGATCAACAGGACCAACCGGACCTACAGGACCAACAGGTTGTACCGGACCAATTGGACCCATCGGAACAGTTACCATGTTATCATTAATTCAATCGGCTCCGCAATCTGTTGTCCAACAATCCGATACAGTAATTATCTTTGATACTTCGTATAATGAAAGCACACAAGGCGATACAGGATTGTCTATTACAAATGGTGTTTTTACGAATACAACATTGATGTCTTTACCAATATTAATAGAATATACACTTGGATGGAATATTCCTTCAACAGTAGCCGGTTCAATGTATACATATATACAATTGGGTTCAGGCAATAAATACGGCGAACTATATTATGATACATCAGTCGATATAAGTAATGTATCCATGACAAATTCCGCTACATTTTTATTGGCTTCTGGACAGAGCTTTGCGGTATATGCAAATAATCATTCAGATACATTAACGACCACATCATCTACGGAAGCAATCATAACAGTATTGACAGCAGGACCGGTAGGTCCAACAGGATCGACTGGGACAAGAGGATCAACCGGATCAACCGGTTCAACGGGTCCAGCAGGATATAGTCAATGGAATAACAGTGTATCTGGTAATGGTATCTATTATAACTCAGGAAACATTGGTATCAATCAGACGTCACCAATGTTCAGTTTGGATATAAGTGGAACCGCAAGTGTAACAGGCAATTTATATTTGAATGGAAGTAAAATAAGCACAACGACTGTCTCAGAGAATGATGGATATTATTATCAAACGCCTATAAATATTAATACGGATTTGAAAAATTGGAGTAGTATAAGTGTATCAGCTACAGGTCAATATCAAACCGCGGTTGCTTATACAACGAGTTCATATATTTGGGTATCTACGAACTATGGTGCTACATGGTCAAATAACCTTACTGGTCAGTTATCAAGAGGATCAAAGAGTCAAACAACAAGTGCTTATTCTGTATCTGTATCTGCTAGTGGACAAAATCAGGCTGTTTCAGCTAACTGGCAATCTCAAAGTGGAATATACATTTCTTCCAATTACGGAACATCATGGTCATTCTTAACAATTGCTGGTTACTCTATTACAACAAATACTTTGCCAAATATACAAATAACAGATAATTCTTACATATATATCACATCTACGCAAGGTATTATTTTGTCAACAGACATGGGTGTGTCGTTCTCTCTGGCTTACGCAAATACTACTGTAAACAAATCGATTGGTGCCTCTATAAATGGAAGCAAATGCGTTGTAACACTCGATATTAATTCTATTTATTTATCTGTGGATAGTGGAACAACATGGCAAAATATAACACCTGCTTCATGGTCGCAAATATATCCAGTCAATTATTATAGTCCATCAAACACATATTTAACAAGTGGTCCATCCATTAAAGTTGGCGGGTGTGTTTCAATGTCAGATGATGGCTCATATATTGCTGCGTTCGCGAATGGATTATTGGTTTACACAAAAACAAGTGCAATTAAATGGATATATGCAAACATTGGTAACAATAATATTTCAGCTGTTTCAGTATCATTGTCATACGACGGTCAATATATGGTAGCGTATAATACAAGTAAAACATTTTATTACACAAATAATTATGGATTTACTTGGTATCAAGTATCGAATATTACTACATATATTCCAACATCAATATCGTTGTCAAGTGATGGATCAACCTATGGTTTAACAAGTTATAATTATTCGACAACTACTGCAGGGTATGTGTATAGAAGTAATGTCAATATACAGCAAATCAATAGTGTATCGAGCAATGACATTGTTATGAATAATAATTTGTTTATAAGCAAAAATACATATATTAATACAGCACTTGGATATTATAATCCTACACTAACATTGGATGTTGGAGGAAACACAAATATTTCAGGAACATTGTTAGTAAATAGTGATGTTTCGATGAATAGTAATTTGTATGTAGATAAATCGCTTGTATTAAATGGCAATTTATATCTTGGAATAAATACAAGTATTTCTGGACAAATAACAGGATTGAGTGATTTCTCATTGAATGGTAATATATCCATTGGAACTAATGCGAGGATCAATGGTCAAATAACTGGATTAAGTGACTTGTCAATGAATGGTAATGTATCTATTGGAACTAACACAATGATCAATGGTCAAATAACTGGATTAAGTGACTTGTCAATGAATGGTAATGTATCGATTGGTCGTAATACGATCATCAATGGGCAAATAACAGGATTAAGTGATTTGTCAATGAATGGTAATATATCGATTGGTCGTAATACGATCATCAATGGGCAAATAACAGGATTGAGTGACTTGTCAATGAATGGCAATGTATCGATTGGTCGTAATACGATCATCAATGGTCAAATAACTGGGTTGAGTGACTTGTCAATGAATGGTAATGTATCGATTGGTCGTAATACAATTATTAATGGTAATTTGACTGTTATGAGAGATGTGTCATTTAATGGAAATGTGAATGTTACACAAAAAATGTACATAAATGGTGTTCAAGTAACAACGGGTCCATCTAGTCAATGGACAGATGTATTAAATGGAAATATTTATTATAAAGGAAATGTGGGCATTGGTGGAATAGATCCTCAGGCAACATTTGATGTATCAGGAACAACTATTTTGAGAGGAACCACTACCATGCGAGGCAATGTTACAGTATTGAATGATGTCTCTTTTAATAGTCGGTTATATATTGGTGGAAATCTATTCATTAAAGGTGTTGAAGTTAGTGCTACTGGTGGTGGAGGTAGTGGTGGTTCAAGTCAATGGACAACAACTGGTTCTAATCTTTATTATAGCGGAAATGTAGCTATTGGAAAAGCATCAGGACCAAGCTCGACATATGCGTTAGACGTAGTGGGTGCAACATATGTTACAGGTGCTGTATACGGAACTACATTTACGGTAACATCTGATTATCGTATTAAAGATAATCCACAGCCATTAGACGCATCCTTTAATGTAGACCGATTAAGACCACTTCATTATACAAATCGATTATCCAATAAAGAAGATTTAGGTTTTATTGCTCATGAAGTTCAAGAAGTGTATCCTTATTTGGTTGATGGAAATAAAGACGATGAACAAAATCAATCGTTGAATTATACCGGATTAATCGCAGTATTAGTGAAAGAAATTCAAGATCTTAAAAGGAATGTTGATTATTTGAAGAAAGAAAATATAGAAATAAGGGCGCAGTTAGAAAAAATAATAAAATAAAAATTATAATAAACTAGTAAAATGTAATTAGAACATATATAAAAATATATATATTATAATATTTTTATATATATATATGTTCTCGAGTGCTTTAACAAAAGAAAAAAAAATACAGCAGCAACGAAATATGAATTTATTAACAAGTTGTAATTTATATGGACCACCCGGACCAGCTGGACCAGCCGGACCAGCCGGACCTACTGGATTTACTGGACCTACAGGACATACAGGACCTCGAGGTCTAGTAGGAGAAGTTACAATGTGGACATTAAAAAATTCAGGTCCGATAATTATATCATCTATGTCAGATGTAGCATTACGATGGGATACAACTATTCGCGAAAGTACGAGTGGTGTTACAGGATTATATTATGAAAATGGATTGTTTACAAATCAGAGTAATTCACCATTGCCTATTTTGATAGAATATACGCTTGGATTACACATTAGACAAAGCGTAGGATATATAGATACGTTTATAAAATTAACTAGTAATTCTAGATATGGTGAATTATCTTATTTAGTTACTGGTGATAATAAGTCGATTGTTAATTCTGCTACTTTTTTATTAGGCGTAGGATCATCATTTGGAGTGTATATAAATATTGGAGAGAATGATTTTGAAACAACTAACGCAACACAATTAGGAATTACTATTTTAACAGCGGGACCATTAGGAAATACAGGACCAACAGGTTTTGCTGGACCTACTGGTATAAGTGGTTCAACAGGTTCAACAGGACCAACTGGACCACTCGGAACAGGGCCAACTGGCGAAACAGGACTAACTGGTCCAACTGGACCAACTGGTCCAATAGGACCACTTGGAACAGGACCTACTGGTATAAGTGGTTCAACTGGATCAACTGGTAGTACTGGTCCTCGTGGTGTAACTGGTCCTACAGGACCAACTGGTAGAACTGGTGAAACAGGTCCTATAGGACCAACTGGATATACTGGACCTATTGGAACAGGACCAACTGGCGATACGGGGTTTACAGGTAGTACTGGGCTTACAGGGCCAACTGGTATGACTGGACCTACTGGAAGAACAGGACCAACTGGTCATACGGGTCCAACAGGTCTAACTGGTAGAACAGGACCAACGGGTCCTACAGGTCCTACAGGTCCTACTGGTCCTATTGGTCCTACTGGTTCGACAGGGCGGACAGGTCCAACTGGGCGGACAGGTCCTACTGGACCAACTGGGCCCATGGGTTCAACTGGAAATACTGGACCAATTGGTCTAATCGGTGATACTGGTAATACAGGCGATACTGGCGGGACAGGAGATACTGGTAATACAGGAGATACTGGTAATACAGGAGATACTGGTTGTACAGGAGATACCGGTGATACAGGAGATACTGGTTGTACAGGAGATACCGGTGATACAGGAGATACTGGTTGTACAGGAGATACCGGTGATACTGGTCCAACAGGTCCTACTGGTCCAACAGGTCCTACTGGTCCAATTGGTACAGGACCAACTGGTGATACGGGGTTTACAGGTAGTACTGGACTTACTGGACCTACTGGACCTACTGGACCTACTGGACCAAAAGGGTTAGACGGAACTGACGGAAAAGCGGATAATACGGGTGCAACTGGAAATACTGGTCCAACTGGAAAAATTGGTCCTACTGGACCAAACGGGTTAGACGGAACGAGTACAAATACAGGTGCAACTGGAATTACTGGTCCAACGGGTCCATACGGCACAGGTTCAACTGGTACAACAGGTCCTACTGGATGTAGTGGTAGCACTGGTCCTACGGGTCCTACCGGTTATACTGGTATTACAGGTCATACAGGACACAGTGGTAGCACTGGTCCTACTGGCAAAACAGGTCCTACTGGACCAACCGGACCTACTGGATTTACAGGTTATACTGGACGAACGGGTCATACTGGTCCTACTGGTCCTACTGGTCCTACAGGTCCTACAGGTCCTACAGGTTATACAGGACGAACGGGGCCAACTGGACGAACAGGACCAACTGGACCAACTGGACCAACTGGATCAACAGGACCAACTGGACCTGCAGGAATTACTGGTAATACCGGAGATACTGGTAATACCGGAGATACTGGTAATACTGGAGATACTGGTAATACCGGAGATACTGGTAATACTGGAGATACTGGTAGTACCGGACATACAGGTAGTACTGGAGATACTGGTAATACTGGAGATACTGGAGATACTGGAGATACTGGTAGTACTGGTCCAACAGGACCACGAGGTGAAAAAGGGTTTGCGACAAATACCGGAAGTACTGGTTGTACAGGTGAAACTGGAAATACAGGACCAACAGGACCGCGAGGAATACCTGGAACGGCAACATCGACTGGTGCAACAGGGTATTCAGGACCAACAGGATGTACAGGACCTATAGGAACAGGACCGACTGGTATGACTGGAAATACAGGGAAAACCGGACCCACCGGATATACTGGTAATACAGGTCCTACTGGTAGAACAGGTTCAACAGGTTCGACTGGTCCTACTGGTTATACGGGTCCAACTGGTTCTACAGGTCGCACGGGACCAACGGGTCCAACTGGTCCTACAGGTCATACTGGTCCAACTGGTCCTACAGGTCATACTGGTCCAACTGGTTCAACTGGTTATACTGGTTCAACTGGCGATACTGGCGATACTGGCGAAACTGGCGATACTGGCGAAACGGGTCCTACTGGTGATACTGGTGATACGGGTCCTACTGGTGATACGGGTCCTACTGGTGATACTGGTGATACGGGTCCTACTGGTGATACGGGTCCTACTGGAGATACTGGTGATACGGGTCCTACTGGTCCTACAGGTCCAATCGGAACAGGACCAACTGGTGATACGGGATTTACAGGTTGTACTGGACCTACTGGAACAACTGGGCCAACTGGACATACTGGACCGAGAGGAAGTGATGGAAAAGCTGATAATACAGGTGCAACAGGAAATACTGGTCCTACTGGACCTACTGGTCCTACTGGTCCAAAAGGTCTGGACGGAACAAGTACAAATACAGGTTCAACTGGAAACACAGGTCCTACTGGACCATATGGAACAGGTTCAACAGGGGATACTGGTCCTACAGGTCCTACTGGCATAACCGGACCTACTGGTCTTACTGGGAATACTGGTCCTACTGGGGATACAGGGAGAACAGGTCCTACTGGTCATACTGGTCCAACAGGTTATACGGGACGAACGGGTCCTACAGGTCCTACAGGACCAACTGGTCCAACAGGTCCTACCGGTCCAACAGGTTATACGGGTCGAACGGGTCCAACCGGACGAACAGGTTCAACGGGTCCAACAGGTCCTACAGGTCCTACAGGTCCTACGGGGAGAACCGGACCTACAGGAAGAACCGGACCTACAGGAATTACTGGCGATACAGGTCCTACTGGTTTCACAGGGCCTACAGGTGATACAGGAGATACTGGAGATACAGGATGTACTGGGGATACAGGTCCTACCGGAGATACAGGTCCTACCGGAGATACAGGAGATACAGGTCCTACAGGTCCTACAGGGGATACAGGTCCTACTGGGAATACAGGTCCTACAGGTCATAGTGGGGATACAGGTCCTACGGGATATACAGGACCTACTGGATATACTGGACTCACTGGTCCTACAGGACCAACTGGTCCAATTGGTACAGGACCAACAGGTGATACTGGACATACAGGTATTACTGGATATACAGGACCTACAGGTCCTACTGGACATACTGGACCGAGAGGAAGTGATGGAAAAGCCGATAATACAGGCGCAACTGGAAATACTGGACCCACTGGAGCTACCGGCCCCACTGGACCAAAAGGTCTAGATGGAACGAGTACAAATACAGGTGCAACTGGAAATACTGGTCCAACAGGTCCATATGGCACTGGTTCAACAGGAGCTACAGGTCCTACAGGTGTAACAGGACCTACTGGTATAACAGGACCTACTGGTTATACTGGCAGAACAGGACCTACTGGACCTACTGGATTTACTGGACCTACGGGATTTACTGGACCTACTGGCCCTACTGGACCTACTGGATTTACTGGACCTACGGGGTTTACTGGTTCTACGGGGTTTACTGGACCTACTGGACCTACTGGACCTACTGGATTTACTGGTTATACAGGTCGAACAGGACCAACAGGTCGAACAGGTTCAACAGGACCTACAGGACCCACAGGACCTACAGGACTCACTGGACCTACAGGACCTACAGGACCTACAGGACCCACTGGATTTACTGGCGATACTGGATTTACTGGCGATACTGGATTTACTGGAGATACAGGTTGTACAGGAGACACTGGCCCAACAGGTAATACTGGTCCAACAGGCGATACTGGTACTACTGGCGATACTGGTACTACTGGTGATACAGGTCCTACTGGTGATACAGGTCCTACTGGTCCTACTGGATTAACAGGATCAACAGGGCCAACAGGACCAACCGGACCAACAGGTTCAACAGGACCATCTGGTTCAACCGGATCAACAGGTCCCACTGGACCAACAGGACCAACAGGACCAACAGGACCCACAGGACCCACTGGACCAACAGGACCAACAGGAATAACAGGACCAACCGGAATAACAGGTGATACAGGACCAACAGGACCCACTGGACCAACAGGACCAACAGGAATAACAGGACCAACAGGTCCGACAGGACCCACAGGACCAACAGGACCCACAGGAATAACAGGACCCACAGGACCAACCGGAATAACAGGTGACACAGGACCAACAGGACCCACAGGACCAACAGGACCCACAGGACCCACAGGAATAACTGGATCAACCGGTTCTACAGGACCAACAGGACCCACTGGAATAACTGGATCAACAGGTTCAACAGGAATAACTGGATCAACCGGTTCTACAGGACCAACAGGACCCACTGGACCAACCGGACCCACAGGGTCAACAGGTTCAACAGGACCCACAGGACCCACAGGACCTACTGGAATAACCGGAATAACTGGTTCAACCGGACCCACAGGACCCACAGGACTTACTGGAATAACTGGATCAACCGGTTCAACAGGACCTACAGGACCCACAGGACCCACTGGACCTACTGGACCGACAGGAATAACTGGATCAACCGGTTCAACAGGACCTACAGGGCCAACAGGACCAACTGGACCCACTGGATCAAGTGGATCAACTGGTTCAACCGGTTCAACAGGACCTACAGGGCCAACAGGACCAACTGGACCCACTGGATCAAGTGGATCAACTGGATCAACCGGTTCAACAGGACCTACAGGGCCAACAGGACCCACTGGACCTACTGGAATAACTGGATCAACCGGTTCAACAGGACCTACAGGACCCACAGGGCCAACAGGACCAACTGGATCGACAGGAATAACTGGATCAACTGGTTCAACCGGTTCAACAGGACCTACAGGGCCAACAGGACCCACTGGTTCAAGTGGATCAACGGGTTCAACAGGACCTACTGGGGCTAGTCAATGGAGCGTTTACAATAATAATGATATATATTATTCAAACGGAAATGTTGGTATACGTGTAAATATTCCTCAATATTCATTAGATATATCCGGAACAACCAATATAACGGGCAACTTAATTGTTACGAATGATGTAGCATTCAATAGCAACCTATATATAGGTCAAAACATATATACAAACGATATAGTAGGAATAGGACCAAGTTTTCAAATAGATGTATCTGGAATAACCAATATTATAGGCAACTTAATTGTTACGAATGATGTATCCTTTAATGGCAATCTAAATATAGGTCAAACTGTATACACTAATAATATAAGAGTAGGAAGACCATTACTAGGAATTACTGTAGGAACAAACGCTAATTCGCAGTTAGATATATCTGGAACAACCATTCTTAGAGGTAATTTGATTGTTACGAATGATCTATCCTTTAATGGCAATCTAAATATAGGTCAAACTGTATACACAAATAATATAAGAGTAGGAAGACCATTATTAGGAATTGCTGTAGGAACAAACGCTAATTCGCAGTTAGATATATCTGGAACAACCATTCTTAGAGGCAATTTAATTGTTACGAATGATGTATCATTCAATGGCAATCTAAGTATAGGTCAAAATATATATACAAACGAATTAGTTGGAACAGGACCAAGTGCTCAACTAGATTTATCTGGTTCAATAAGAATTATTGATAGGCAACAAAACATATCTGCATTACAGGTAGGAATTACATCGACAAATAGTATAAATGTATATGGAAGCATGACGGCAAATAATTATAATCGCATTGCAGGAATAAATGATGTAGGAGTTATATGGGGTACTGGTAGTGGAACCCAAACAGGAAATTTAGTAATTGCTCCATTTAACACAACGAATTCATATGGATTAAAAGTGTCTCGCGACGGCAAAATTGGAATAAATACGAATAATTCAGTTGTTCAACTAGCAACTCTCGAAATAAGTGGTAATTTGATTGTAAGAGGTGATAATAATCGTATAACTGGTAATTTGTATGCAGGAAATGTAGAAGCATATATATTCAATGCTACTTCTGATTATAGAGTCAAAGAAAATCCTATTTTATTGAACCAATCATTTTTTGTGGATGATTTGAAACCAATGTTTTATAAAAATAAATTATCTAATCGTGATGATATGGGGTTTTTAGCTCATGAAGTTCAAGAAGTATTCCCATTTTTAGTAAATGGAGAAAAAGATGCTGATCGCTATCAATCTGTCAACTATAATGGATTTATTGCTTTATTAGTAAAGGAAATACAAGATTTGAAGAAACGTGTCTATAATTTAGAGAATAAAAATGTGTAACAAATATATAAATGTCAGAAGCTACATTAAAAAGAAAAACGAGAACCCAATATAAAAATATGAGTGTAGGATCAAAAAATGGCGGTTTTTCATTGAATGGAACAAGACGTAGTCAAGGGTATGTTGGTCAAACAATGTTAGGTCGTCATTTTCCGACAACACCCATGCGAGGTAATGTTGCACGTGGCTCAGGTGGTTGTTGTGGAACATATTATAGGGGTACAATTGTTCAATCTGGTGTTCCTTTTCCAACGAGTGTCAATGGAAACTCGGCAAATAATAATCCTCAAGTAATTAAAAAATCAACCTCAAATAATCAAGGTCATATTATGACAAGATATCGTTGGATAAGGCGACCTCAGCCATATTCAACTGTAAAAGTAGATAGTTCACTAACAAATAATACACAAGGATCATATATCACAAATAAATCAACAAATCTTATAAATCGTTTAGCTGCTTGTGATTCAACCACCGTATGTAAATCAACATTAAATAAATGCGGATTGAAATCTCGCCCTTTCGGAAGTGTCATTCGTTATCCTCGTTCATGGACTTCCATTACCAAAACTGGAAACACTATTAATAAATTAAAGCCTATTTCACAATCCGCGTTCATTCAGGCTTTACATGGGTCTTGTAATACTACACAAAAAATTATTGTCAAGGTAGCTAGAGCGCCATTACCGGGTCCTCCAGCTTCTTATAGGTAAAATTGATTAAAAAATTTCATTTTATTATTATAGTATAAAATGAAAACATCCGATTGCAATATCCGCGAGACTATTCCTTTGTACGTAAAAAGTATGACAGAAAAAGAATTGAAGGCTTATCATATAGCAAGGGACCATTTAGGCGATTCATTTCAATTAGAAAAAAGTATTGGCTTTTTAGATTGGCTTAAAAAGCAGATGACTGTTCCTGAGAAGACTTCTGAATAGACTTTTTAAAATCACTATAAGAAATTCTCTCTCTCTGAACATTTGAATCCAATTTTATATTGTCTAATAAAGGTGATGTAAATCTAGCGAGAACCTTGCGTTTTTTTGGGGCTGGTTGTGTTATTTTAAAATTATGTATTTTACCCAAATATAAAAATTTATTTTTCATTTTTTCTGGTTCTGATTCTGCTCCTGCTCCTGCTCCTGCGTCTGATTCTCTCGTTTGAGGTACAGGTTGTTTTGGTTTTTCAAAAGAAAATAATTTCGAAAGCAGTGATTTTGGAACGTGTTGCTTTTTATGATGGTTCTCTTTTGAATAATTTTGGAGTTTTACAAATGCAGATTTATCTGATTTTGATATTTCTTTTTTGGGTTCATCAATGAAATGTATTTTAATAAATGGAGAACTTGTAAGAGAAATAGATTCATCAATAAAAAAGTCTCTACAGCGAAAAATAGAAACATATTTCATAGCCGCTGCGTTTAATATATCATATGATATCACATTTTGATCACTATAAAAAGAAAATCCTAATTTATATGCATCATAAAACATGATAATATTTCCTCGTGGTGTAGTTTCAAATAATATTTTGGTTCTCCAACTTGTTTCCAAACGATTATTTGCTTCTGAAACACAATTCGAGAACTCTTTTTTATCATAAAAAATATCATCAATATTTTCATTGTATTCAATTGTTTGGTTCTCGAATGTTTTTAAAAACTTTGTTTTAAGAGGTAAAATATATTTTGTATCTAGATCTAAAAACGTCTCTGTCTTGTTATGAATAAAGAATCCTGTTATAAATCCAATTCTGAAAAAAAAATACAATAGGTAACAATATACATGCATTAACGAATCCATCAATGAGAACTTCATTTTATATATGATGTATTTGTATGTTTTTATATTATAGTATTTATATCATTTTTTCTCATTCACTTGAAGACGTCTTTCTTCGAATAAATTGGCTACTTCGGTTCTCAAATCTTGAACTTCAATTCGTTGATATGTTTTATTATAATTATCCGGATGAATACAAATTAGATACATACCAGTAATTGTTTTTCCATATTTTTCTTCCAGAATCGCTCGATAAATATTTAATTGAAGCGAATAATGCCAAAAGTTAGAGTCGGGTAAATGACTGATTGACTTCGTTTTTGCGCACTTGTCTCCGTAAGATTCGTATTCAATGCCCTTTGACCGTTTCCAGTCATATATTTGTATAGTTCCATCTGGGTTCTCAAAAATCATATCTATTGACCCAGACAGTTTGAGTTCTTCATAATATACTGTCCATTCAGTCCTATATGGTTTTAGTTCAGGAAAATCCGCTACAAATTGTTTGAAATACGCAAATTCAATACTGTCATTTTCAACTGGAATATCATTATAATACTTTTCGATATCGTTGTGCATATTAGTACCTGAGCCGGACGCAACTTGTCCATTTTTAGTCCACTGTGCTTTTATTTGTTCTCGTGTTAATCCATAATATTTATAAGATGGATCATTCGTTATTTTATTCATCATTTTATCAATGACTGCGTCGGCGTCAAAATGTGAGAAATGGCTATGTATGAATGTGGTGACGGAAGTGAACGAGGTATCGCCATGAACAGTATATATGTGAGGACCTTCGTCAAAAGAGATGAATTCATCACGTGGATGAGGGTTCTCTAATGCTAGCTTAGTTGGCGGAATGCGAGTAGTTGTCATGACGTATATAATATGTAAAATATATAAATATTATATTTTACATTCGATTTTATCGAGATATGTGAAACGATCGGAAGTTATAATATATATGTACAATCATATGTATTGACTATTTTTTCCCATGATTGTATTTGTGAAAGCGCTTTCTCATGTAATTCTAATCCTTTTTTCTTTGAATAATCAGTAATAAATAGTTCATCGGTATGATGTTTGAGAACACGGTTGTTAAAAAGTTCGATCGAGTTCTCGTATGATTTTGAAAAATCGCCATCGGATCTATGCATATTATATATGATTGCTCGATCAAAGTCATAAGCCGCCAATAAATCCGCTTCTCTTACAATGTGATATGCCATTTGAAAATTACCTAAATTCGGATAGGAATTTTTTTTAACAGTTGAATAAGACATTGTGCTAATAATTTTTTCAACCTTGTCAATATCATGATAATTCATTTTATGTTTTAACAAATTATTTATTTGGCAAATACCATCGGTCTGATTCAAATACTTTTTATCGCACATGTCATGAACAATGGCAGCAGTATAAATGACGGCTTCTTGTGTATATAATTCTGGATATTTAATTACATTGTCTTTATAGATATGATTTGCGTAATGGAGAACTTCCATAGAATGTCCTAATGAATGAGATTCATCAATACGATGTTTCATACTTGTCATTTGAACAAAGCGTAGTAATGTTGGAAGGAGTTTCATTTGTATATAATAAAAAATAATATTTATGTTATTTTGGAAAAACAAATATGATTGGATTGGGTTTTATTTGGTTTTTTAGTGTTCAATTGCTTTATTGGAAGTAGATATTTTTGTAAATAGCCACTTTTTTACCTCTGTACATACTTGCTCTGTATTACAATTTAATCCGTTTGCTTTGCTCATGTAACTCATTGCCAATTCTTGATTTTTTTGTGTTGATTCCAAATGTTCTCTATTTTCATTTGCCCAAGACATGTATTTTTTTAATATTCTATGAGAGAGTACTGAAATCAATCTAGAAAATTCGTCGCTAGTCATGGATCGCCATGATGTATCAAAAATATAAATCGCATTTTGTTTTTCTTGAAACGCGATAAGTGGCATATCAGAATCGAGAACATCTTCCAATACTGATTTTATACAGATTTTAATATCATATTCGAATAATTTTTCGAGGTCTTGGTCTGATATTGCGATTTGATTGAGCCATTCGCCGTATGTAAACAATGGTGTCTTGAGTGTTTTCAAATAGTCATTGATATATGTTTTTTTACTAATATTGGACGATTTTTCGAGTCTGGATAATTTATCTTCTAATTGTTCATATTTTTTTGTAAGATGAACAATGTATTGGAACATGATTTCTTGCGAAGGTAATGGTATGCTTTTGTTCTCGTGTTCTTTAGCGGTTGTGTGTATAAACGCACAAAATGGTTGATGTTGATCTAATAATGTTTTTTTAGAATATTTTTTATTACACTGTTTACAACAATATTTATTGTTGCTCATTTTATTATACATATCGTATATATATTTTATGCTAGTTATTATATAATTGTATTTGAATCGATTTTACAATATGATGAAAATGAGCTATACAATACCCCACCAAACAACTCCTATCAAAATACCGGCTTTAGCAAATATACAGACGCGACCTATTAACACAGGTTTATTTGGTAATATTTATCAACCAATTTATAATACAGGACCATGTTCAAGTTGTGGTAAATAATATAATACAATATAATATAATATAATGAGTCAATATTTGGATAACAAAGATTTATTTTTACAACCCAAAGTGAATCAATATGGAAATCATATGGTAATGACAAATGTATGTAAACCAACAAAAACAAAATACTTGAATATAGATACACGGTTTCATGATGACTATGATAATTATTCTCAGACTGTTTCAGGTTCTCTCACTCGGTGGTTTACTTTTACATTGCCTCAATCGATTAATGATATAAAAAGTATTTATGTAACGAACATTGAATTGCCAATGTCCTTTTATAATATTTCGGCTGCTTTTGGAAACAATGTGATGAAAGTGAATGATACATTGCTAACTATTCCTGATGGAACATATACATCTGCTTCATTGAAAACCGCTTTTCAAATAGCATTGAATGGGCTATCTTTATCGAGCGTTACTTTTGATATTTCAAATAATGGAAATAATATTGTATCTTTTAAAACGACTTCGGCACTTGGGTTAAATTTTGCAATTAGACCATCGAATACATGTGGTACAGTAACGAATCCGATCGCAAGTGCTACTGCAGAGTTTGATAAGTTTCATGTAAAATCGAAATTAGGGTGGTTATTGGGTTTTCGTGATATTTCTTATAATATTTTGGCTGGGCAGACCAAGTATGCAGAAAACATGTTGGATTTGAATAATCCTAAATATGTATATTTAGCACTAGATGAATTTAGTAATGGAAATCAGACCTCGTTTATTTCGCCTATGCCGATGTCAATGATAAATAAGAATATATTGGCAAAAATTACATTGGATATGAGTCATTATGGTATTGGAACGGTTTTGCCCGCGAATCATTCTAATGGATTATTAATGTCTGATAGGCGGTCGTATAATGGTAAAGTGAATTTACAGAAATTCAAATTACAATTGGTCAATGAATATGGTCATGCAATAAATTTGAATGGATATGATTTTTCATTTTGTTTAGAGATTGAATATGAATAGATGAATGAATAAAATTGATAATAAAGCCGAATTTATTACCAAGTGTAAAATGTCGGAATTAAGTATTGAACAAAAGCATGCCTTTGAAAAATTCAAAAGAGGCGAGAACTTATTTATAACAGGACCAGGAGGAACTGGTAAAACAAAACTCATACATCATTTAGTTAGATATATGAATCAGTCAGGAATAAACTATCAAGTATGCGCAATGACTGGTTGTGCTGCTCTTTTATTAGGTTGTAAATCGAGAACTCTTCATTCATGGTCTGGAATTAAATTAGCGAGAGGACCGATCGAAACGACTATTCGGCAGGTTATTCGAAATCGCAAATCTGTTTCTGCATGGAAAAAAATAAAGGTTCTCATTGTTGACGAAGTAAGTATGATGTCTAAAAAGATATTTGAATTATGTGAAAAACTTGGTAGAGTAATACGAAAAAACGAGAACCCGTTTGGAGGTATTCAAGTGATTTTCACAGGCGATTTCTTTCAATTGCCTCCAGTAGGTGATGAAAAAGAAGAAGACACATCTAGGTTCTCATTTGAATCAGAAAAATGGTTTAAAGTGTTTCCATTAAAAAATAATATTCAATTGATTCATATATTTCGTCAGACAGATCAAGACTATATTAAAATCTTATTAGAAATCCGGCGAGGTGAAATATCGGAAGAAGGCAAAGAACTCCTGAAAAAATATGTGAAACGCCCTTTTGATAAGTCAGAACATAATGGTGCGATTCCTACAAAACTATTTCCAGTAAAATCGAAAGTGGAATATGTAAATTCAGCCATGTTCTCAAAATTAGAAGGAGAGCATGTTATATTTGAGAACATTGAGAAACGGAACGCAACTGTTTATATAGATACGAATAAGGCGATAGAGCCAGAAATGTTATTAAAATGTCAGGCATTGACAAACGAAGAAATCACATATGAAATTGAGAACATGAATAAAAATATAAATATAGACAAGTCATTGAAATTGAAATGCGGTGCCTTGGTAATGTGTACATTCAATATTGATTTAGAGAATGGAATATGTAATGGTTCTCAAGGAATTATTGTAGAATTCAAAGAGAAGGCTGACAATGAGGACTCAGGTATAAAATTTCCAGTGGTTCTCTTTTCAAATGGACAAAGACGATTGATTCCATATCAATATTATCAAAACGAAGAATATCCAAGCATTGTTATTGGACAAATTCCACTCTGCTTAGCATGGGCATTAACAATACATAAAATTCAAGGGGCAACGTTAGAGATGGCTGACATGGATTTAGGTAAATCCGTATTTGAATATGGTCAATCCTATGTAGCCTTATCGCGTATTAAATCGTTGAATGGATTATATTTATCTGAATTTCATCCGCATCGTATCAAAGCGAACCCACTTGTGAAAGAGTTTTATAGTAAATTATTGTTCGTTTCGGAACAATTAGAACCAGAAGACATTTCTGAAATAAAATCAGAACCAGCATTAGCATTAGCATTAGCATTAGCAAAATCAGATAATATATTCAATGCGTTTTCATATAATGAATTAGAAGCAGAAGCAGTAGCAGTAGCAGAAGCAGAACCAGTAGCAGTAGCAGTAGCAGTAGCAGTAGCAGTAGCAGAAGCAGATCCAACTATAAAAATAGTGAATTTATAATATCTCTATAATAGATATATGGTTGCAGCGAGTATATTACCAGTAACAATTCACAAAGGAAAAATCTATTTTTTATTTGGTAAAGAGAACGAAATGGAAGATTCCGCGAAAGGGTTCTCTGATTTTGGCGGAAGAGTTGAGAACGGAGAGTCGATTATGGAGACTGCGTTGAGAGAAGGGTCAGAAGAGTTATGTGGGTTTTTAGGAGATCCAAAACAATTAAAACAGAAAATAAAAAAACAAGGGGGTGTTTATAAATTATCACATAATGATTATCACATACATATCTTTTTTATGGAATATGATGAGAACCTGCCAAAATATTTCACAAACCATCATCGTTTTTTATGGAATAGAATGGACAAGGATTTATTGAATGATAGTAAATTTTTTGAAAAGCAAGAGATAAAATGGTTCTCGACAAATGAATTGAGAACATTAAAACATCAATTCCGATCATTTTATCAGGAAATGGTTGATATGTTTTTAAAAGATATAAAACGTATAGGAGAATTTGCAAATAAAATGAATGGTTCTCGTTCTGGTTATATAAAACGCAAAACCGTAAAAAGACGCGGTGGATGAGGAGTGCAAGCGGATGATGAGAATCAAGTCAATGAATCATCCGCCGAATAATTTGTTCTATTATTATATAATGAATTCATCTACAGAATATATAAAAACAGAAACTCAAGTTGTCACCTATAAAAATGGAAAGAAACAAGTTCATGGTATGGAATATAATAAAATAAATCGAAATGGAGAACCTGTTATGATAAAGGGTGATAGATGGACAAATAAAAAACATAAGCGGTTTAGATGGATGAATCCATTGTATATTGATAGCAGAAGCAAAAGCAAAAGCAAAACAAGAAAACAAAAAAGTTCATTGAATCTTGTCCCGTCAAGGGGAATGCCGATTTTCAATGGTAAAAAAGCCTATCGAAAGTCTAAGAAAGCAAGATTCATGAACAAAAAATAATATAAACCCATATATGAAGTAACAGAAATAATATATATTATAAAGAATGTGTGAATTTTTGAGAGCGAGCATACAAATAAATTTGCCGTTTCTTTAGAGTAAGGTATAAATAACAAAAAAAAATACATAGTAATTATATAATTACTATGTCTTCGTGGAAACAGATCGGAGGTATAAAAAATATGGAAACGTCAAATAAAATAAACACACATACATTGTCTGTTAATTCATTATTTATGAAAGAGCCATATATAGGAACATTTGATATTTGTGGCATATTGACAGTATCAGCGAATACGTTGCTTAATAATTTAAATACTTCAGGTGATTCATTATTCAATGGACCGGCTACATTCAATCAAAGCTTCAAAACATTGGGAAATATAGATAGTGAAAAAAGCATTAATGCAAGAAATCATATTGTATTAGGAAATATATTATATTTTGATAGTGGTAGGTCGCAATTTTTATATGGTAATACAAGTGGATTTGGAATTAATACTAGTGATCCTCATGCAGGACTAGATATATCTACCAATTTTATTAAAGGATTTAACATTTTATCTAGTCGGACCCAAAATATAAACACTCTTGCACAAAACAACGATGGAAAAGGATTACAAATAGGAGTTGATCCAAATACAACATATGTTAGTTTTTTTAATGATCATACTATAACATCTGGAGTTGTAGACGGAAATATTACATATAATAATGGAGGTGTCTTGTCAATTGATGTTCAAAAAAATATCAATTTGTTTGCGCCGGTATCTGTTTCAAATAGAGGGAACGTACTTCATGTAAATGGTGAAACAGTTGTTATTTATGATACGTCCAATGGTATATTTTATGGTAATATTTTTAATACACCTGTTACTAGTGGTACTGCATTATCGATGATATCAAATGATGTATCTTCTAATACATTTATGTATCTTACAACACCGAATAAAATTGGTCTAGGAATAGGTGGAGGTGCTTATCCAAACGATTTAGCAAGAAGCATGGGAACAATTGGAATAACAAATATTTCAGGACAATACATACCTTCTCAAATACTAGTTTCTGGTACAGATAAGGTAAAATATAAAACAACAACGGGTATCAATACATTTAAACCCAGAACAGAACAATTCGTACTTGATATAAATGGACCTATTCATATTGATAATGGAGATATAACGAATGTTTCGGGAAATGTAGATTTTGAGATTAGATCAATGAGTATGGCTAGAAATTATCCTAATAATATTTTGGCAATAGGAAGTTCATATGATGCTACACCAGTGAATGGTAAATATAGAGAAAAATTATTGAAATCTGCAGATTATGGTAAATCATGGAATACATTTGACATACCAATAGGTGCTTTTGATAATATGAATAATATTACAAGTGTTCACATGTACGATCAAAGTAGTTGTTTTTTAACTGGAGACATCGGTTATATACAATATAGTCCGAATGGTGGATATAACTGGTATTCTATTACTTCTGGCTTAAGTAATGTTACATGTAATAATTTTTTTGTAAATCCAAAACAAAAAGTAAATGGTAATATTGTTTGCTATTTTTCGTTAAACGTAACTTCTTCACTTTATTCATTTGAAATGCCAATTTCAGGCCAGAAATATATTGATTTTTCGAATAATTCATTTTCTATTGCGCCATTGTTGAAAAATACGACTACGTATATTGATAAAATAAATGGAGTTTTTGTGAATGATAAATCATTGTATCTTGCAGGAAATTCTATTTTAAAATATAATGTCACCAATGAAAGTTGGCCTAATATTCCAGAAATACCAAGTGTTCATACTTACTCTACATATTCATATAATGGTGTATATGCTTTTGATAATAGTTTTGTTATTGCGGTAGGAGCCAATATTATTTCATCTACAACAAACGGAGGTGTTTCATGGATAGATACAGATATAACTACAATAAATGGGTATCAAAGTTCTGGTATTGATTTTAAAAGTGTATATATTTATGATTTGTCAAACGCAGTAGCAGTGGGGTCACGCGGGAATATATGGACAACAAATAATAGTGGAATATTATGGAACTATATGCCAAGTAACTTATTAAATGTCTCTGGTAAATCCTTACTTATAACGACTACAGAAAATAATTTTAAAAATGTAGTCATGCCAGATAGTAATACTATAATATTATCAAATAATATACAATCCTATATACAAGGAAGTCGTCAAGGGCGCAGTAATATATATAATGTTTTTATTCCTAATTTTGTAAATCGGTCTAATAATATTGTATTGGATGTTTCGGGAACAGTAAATATTTCTGGCGATTTGAGGATAAGTGATTATGGTGAGATTGTTTCTGATAATTATACCATGAATGTTTTTAGAAAAAATGTTCAAACCATCAATATTGGTGAAGGCGCAGAAACAATCAATATGGGTAATGCTTTGGTAGGAAATACCATTATTAAAAATAATTCCATTACCAATGGCGTTGCCACTTTTTATAATACATTAATAGCAGTAGGTAATGCAATATGTGCAAATGTGTTAGTTAATAATACAACTATTTTGAATGGTGTAGTAGGTGTTAATACAATACCAAAATATACAGTAGATATTTCTGGTAATATTTATACTCGTTCTGAGTTATATGTGTTCAATAAAATGGGCGTAAATACAACAGCTCCTCGGTATGATGTGGATATTTCCGGTGCAGTGAATATTACAAAAACATTGTCGGTTGGCCTAGATGTTTCAATGAACTCGAATGTCTACGTCAAAGGAAATACTCTTTTGTTTAATAAGGTCGGTGTAAATACATTTACACCTCAGTATGAGGTGGATATTTCCGGGACGGTCAATATTACAAAAACATTGTCGGTTGGCCTAGATGTTTCAATGAACTCGAATGTCTACGTCAAAGGAAATACTCTGTTGTTCAATAAGGTCGGTGTAAATACATTTACACCTCAGTATGAGGTGGATATTTCTGGGACGGTGAATATTACGAAAACATTGTCGGTTGGCCTAGATGTTTCAATGAACTCGAATGTCTACGTCAAAGGAAATACGTTGTTGTTCAATAAGGTCGGTGTAAATACATTTACACCTCAGTATGAGGTGGATATTTCCGGGACGGTGAATATTACAAAAACTTTGACAGTTGGATTAGATGTTTCAATGAACTCGAATGTCTATGTCAAAGGAAATACGTTGTTGTTCAATAAGGTCGGTGTAAATACATTTACACCTCAGTATGAGGTGGATATTTCCGGGACGGTGAATATTACAAAAACATTGTCGGTTGGCCTAGATGTTTCAATGAACTCGAATGTCTACGTCAAAGGAAATACTCTTTTGTTTAATAAGGTCGGTGTAAATACATTTACACCTCAGTATGACGTGGATATTTCCGGGACGGTCAATATTACAAAAACTTTGACAGTTGGATTAGATGTTTCAATGAACTCGAATGTCTACGTCAAAGGAAATACGTTGTTGTTTAATAAGGTCGGTGTAAATACATTTACACCTCAGTATGAGGTGGATATTTCCGGGACGGTGAATATTACAAAAACATTGACAGTTGGCTTAGATGTTTCAATGAACTCGAATGTCTACGTCAAAGGAAATACTCTGTTATTCAATAAGGTCGGTGTAAATACATTTAGGCCTCAATATGACGTGGATATTTCTGGGACGGTCAATATTACGAAAAATTTGTTTGTTCTTTCAGATGTTTCAATGAATTCAAATGTATATGTAAAAGGGAATGTAGTCATTGATTCATTATCAACATTTAACTCGGGAATGTTAGTGAAAAATAGTGATGTTGTTGTTACTGGTAATATTTATGGTAACATATATCCTGTTGGAAATATAATTGAACTTGGTGGATTAGATAATGATATTTATCTTGGGGGTAAAGCAAATATAAATCGAGAGCAAAATATTTATATTGGACAGGGTGGAGATAATACAAATCGCGAGAAAGTAAGCAAAATATATATTGGCGGTATGAATGATTATGTATATTTACGTGGTAATACTACAATTTTACAAAAGGTACAGCAAAATATTACTGCGCCAACTGTTCTTGTAAATCGCTCAGGAACTGGCGCAAATGCAACTGCAGGTGGAGCTGGTATCGATTTTTATGATAACTCATATTCGATCTATCAACCTAATAATATTTTTGGATATATACATGTAGGTAATGATTTACAGAGTTTTGTATTCAAGGCACCTAGTTACGGAGCATATAACGCAAATGGTCAGTCTAGACCTAATTCAAAAGAAGCGTTAGCAATAATATCACCTGAAAATAGAGTTCGATTAGGGGTAAATGAACTTGTATTGGACACAAATCAATATGTTCCTTTATCGGGTACTGTTCGATCAGGTCTTTTGGTATTACAAACCAATGCAGATTTTAAAAATTATCAAGCAAGTAGAAATCGTAATTATTATAATGATGATCCAGCAGATGCTGATTATGCAATAAATATTTCAAATGCGTTTGATATTAGTAATATTATGCTTAAAATGTTTGATACTGTTACAGGATCACAAACAATTGGCTCTAACGTAGTTATCGGTAACGCAGTGGTTCCTTATGATGCCTCTATATATGGTAATTTGACAGTGTATAAAGATATGTCATTGAATGGTATTGCTTATTTTGTGAATAATACTCAAGCTGGAAGTACAACTTCTGGAGCCTTACGGGTCTATGGTGGTGTTGGTATTGGAGGAAATATCTTTGTGGGGGGTAATGCTGTGATAAGAAGTAATGTAGAGTCGACTAGTACAACTTCCGGGGCTTTACAGATTGTTGGTGGTGCTGGTATTGGAGGAAATGTATATGTTGGTGGTAATTTGACAGTAACCAAAGATGTGTCTTTGAATGGTATTGTTTTTGTAGCAAATACTACAGAAGCTGGAAGTACAACTTCAGGAGCCTTACGGGTCTATGGTGGTGCTGGTAT
>Ga0209087_1000427_pt1 | contig 26757 bp, 28 predicted proteins | sample S_130805_EF_Meta_FD_187321 | JGI IMG/M metagenome (GOLD analysis project Ga0209087, IMG submission 187321) | Freshwater microbial communities from Lake Simoncouche, Canada to study carbon cycling - S_130805_EF_MetaG (SPAdes) (version 2) | ecosystem: Environmental > Aquatic > Freshwater > Lake ... | reverse complement strand
AGCGCTGCAGCTGCAGCACTTCGGCGAGAAGCCCTTCGACCAGGGAGCGGTTGTCGAGCGCAACGCGGGCCGGGCAGACCGGCGGGATCGGCCCGCTTGAGGTTCACCCTGGCCGTCGGGGGGGGGGAGGCCTCGCCCCCCACTCCTGGGGGAAGGTAGGGTGCCTAAACACTAGGGATGGGGGCTGCCGGTGCCGGATGATCGGCTCGCCCAGGGACTGCAGCGGCACTTCGGCTGGGAGAGCTTCCGGCCGGGCCAGCGGGCCGTGGTGGAGGCGTTGCTGGCCGGCCGGGACTGCCTGGCGGTGCTTCCCACCGGGGCTGGCAAGTCGCTCTGTTATCAGTTGCCGGCCCTCGTGCGCCAGGGACTGGTGGTGGTGGTCTCACCCCTGGTGGCCCTGATGCAGGACCAGGTGAGCCAGTTGCAGCGCCGCGGCATCGCCGCCGCCTGTCTGCACCGGGGGCTCCCCCCCCAGGAGCGCCGCCAGCTGCTGGAGCGCCTGCGGGATCACCGCCTGCGCTTGCTCTATCTTGCTCCGGAGCGGTTGCAGGCGGAGGCCACCCGCCAGCTGCTCGAGGATGTGATCGAAGCGGGCCAGCTGGTGGCATTGGCGGTGGACGAGGCCCACTGCATCAGCGCCTGGGGCCACGATTTCCGTCCCGACTACCGGCGTCTGGGCCAGCTGCGTTCCCTCTGCCCCGGGGTGCCCCTGGTGGCCCTGAGCGCCACGGCCGGGCCCCAGGTCCGGGCCGACATCATCCGCCTGCTCCAGCTCCGCAGCCCGCTGGTGCAGGTGCGTTCGGCCCGCCGCCCCAACCTCAGCTATGGCATGGCCCTGCGGCCCGCCGATCCCCTGCCCCAGGTGCTGGAGGCGGTTCACGGGGCCAGGGGCGCCGTATTGATCTATGCCCGCACCCGCCGCTCAGTGGAGCAATGGGCAACCCGGCTCGGGGGGGCCGGCATCGAGGCGATCGCTTATCACGCAGGCCTGGATCCCGAGAGCCGCCAGCTGGCCCTGCAGCATTTTCAGGATCACCCCACACCGGTGCTCGTGGCCACCGTGGCCTTCGGCATGGGGGTGGATCGCTCCGATGTGGGTCTGGTGCTCCATCTCGATCTGCCGGCCAGTCCCGAGGGCTATCTGCAGGAATCCGGCCGCGCCGGTCGCGATGGACTGCCGGCCCGCTGCCTGGTGTTCTTCGATCCGGCCGATCGGGTGAGCCTGGGCTGGGCGATCCGCTCCTCGGGGCAGCTGGGACCGGAGGCACTCCAGGAGGCGGAACGGGTGCGTCAGGAACAGGCCCAGCGGCAACTGCGCCGTATGGAGGCGGTGGCGGAGGGCGAGGATTGTCGCGAGCAGGCCCTGCTCCTGGCTGTGGGGGAACTGGTGCCCCCCTGCGGTGGCTGCGACAGCTGCCTGCGGCGTTCCCGTGCCACCGACTGGTCAACCCAGGTGGGAATGGTGCTCCAGGCCCTCGAGGCCCGCCGGGGGCGGGATCTGCGCAGCCTCGCCGAACAGCTGGCGGAGGGTTCCGGCCTCGATCAGGAGCGGTGGGCGTGGCTTGCCCGCCGCCTGGTGCAGGAGGAGCTGCTCAGCGAGAGCGATGATGGCTCCCAGCGGCTCTGGCTGCGGCCGGTTGCCGAGCACTACCTGCGGGATCCGTGGCCCCTGCACTGGGTGGCCTGAGGGTCCGGTTTGGGGCGGGGCCCGCCCCAAACCTCCTGATCAGCTCCGGGCCGAAGCGGGCCTGGCGCTGATCAGCCCCGGCTGCTGCAGAGATCGTTCACGAGCCGCCGCTCAAAGTCGGACTGGGGGTCATCCCAGGTGCGCCAGTCGCCGGCCGTGCTGGTGGCGTTCATCTTGCGTGCGCCGCAGTTGATCGCGAGGTAGAGAGTGTCGCCCTTGGCATTCAGGGTCGGCGCCACCAGGCTGCCGCCCATCGGCTGCCAGTTCGACCAGTCGACCTGGAGGGGCCCGTAGCGGCGCCAGCTGCTGGTGGCCACCGCCGTGGCTGGTGTGGTGGCCTGGGCGGCGGCCGGTGCCGCTGTCCTCGTCTGCGGGGCCACGGGGCGTGGGGTCATGTTCGCGGCCGCGGTGGTCGGGCGGGGGGTGGGCACGGCTGCCGCCACCGGGATGGCGGCGGCGATCGGGGTGCGGGCCACAGGTGTCGGGCGGATCGGGGCTGCCGCCGCGGTGGCGGCGGTGGAGATTGGCCGGCTGGCGGTCGCCGCCGGGGCGGCCTGCCAGGAGGCGGCGGTGGCTGCGGCGGCGTTGCTGGCGCTGGCGGCGGCCTCGGTCACCACCGGTTGGTTGGCCTTCGGCACTTCGGCTGCTGCGGCGGGTTCCGGCCGGGGAGCCGAGGCCTGTACCGGGCGTTCACGTGGGGCCGGAGCCGGGGTCGGCCGGGGCGCGGCGGCTTCCACGGGGCGGGGCTTGGGCGCTGCTGGTTCTCCCTTGAGCTTGAGTTGGCTGCCAACCTCCACGTGGTCGGGATCGTTGATGGCATTGATCGCCACGAGGCGACTCATCGGCACCCCATAGCCATCGGCAATTGCCGAGAGGCTTTCGCCGGAGCGCACCACGTGAACGGTGGCGCCCTTGCGGAATGGGGCTGGTGCCGGGGCTGTCGCCACCTTCCCGGTCACCTTGAGGGTCTGTCCCACCTCCACGTGGTCGGCCTTGCTGAGGCCATTGAGGGCAATCAGCTGGTTGAGGCTCATGCCTTGACGGTTGGCGATTTCGGAGAGGGTGTCGCCTTCCCGAACGATCACCCGGCCGGTGGTGACGGCGCCACCTCCAGACGAGCGGCTGCTGGAGCCAACCTTTCCGGTCACCTTGAGGGTCTGGCCCACCTCCACGTGGTCGGCCTTGCTGAGGCCATTGAGGGCGATCAGCTGGTTGAGGCTCATGCCCTGGCGGTCGGCGATTTCGGAGAGGGTGTCGCCCTCCCGCACGGTCACCCGGCCTGTAGCCCCGGCGCCGCCTCCCGACGAGCGGCTGCTGGAGCCGACCCCGCTCGGCACTTTCAGCTTCTGGCCTACCTCCACGTGGTCGGCCTTGCTGATGCCGTTGATCTCCATCAGCCGCTTCATGCTGATGCCGGCGCGGTCGGCGATTTCGGAGAGGGTGTCGCCCGGTTTCACCGTGACATCACCGGCCAGGGCCGGCAGCGGCAGCATCAGGGCGAGGACGAGGGCGGCGAGGGAACGGCGCATGGGCACCCGGAAAGGCAATGGCGGCACGTTAAGGGCCCCGCAAGGGCTCGCCCAGTCCCCCCCCCTTCGGATCAATCCCTGAGAATCCACGAAGCGCCTGGATTGCGGCCTGGATGCCGCAGCCCGCGGCATCGGTTAACCCAGCAGCCGTTTCAGCAGCGCGAGTCGGTTGCCGTAGGGGGGGTAGCGGAAGGGCAGGTCGAAGCGGAACGGGCGTGAAACCACGCTGCGGCGGTGGGAGAAAGTGCGAAATCCCGTTTCACCGTGGTAGGCCCCCATGCCGCTGGCCCCCACGCCTCCGAAGGGGAGGTTCACCATCCCGGCCTGCACCACCACATCGTTGAAGGCCACGCTGCCCGAGCTCGTGGTGGCCAGGAGGCGCTCCTGGGCCCCGCGGCTGCGGCTGAAAAGGTAGAGGGCCAGGGGCTTGGCGCCCTGCCTGATCTGCTGCAGCGCCTCCTCCAGGTCGACAACCGTGACCATGGGCAACAGGGGGCCGAATAGCTCCTCCTGCATCAGGGGATCGTGATCGGGATCCTCCACCGCGATCAGGGTGGGGCTGATCCGTCGCAGGGCTGGATCGGCATGGCCTCCCGCCAGCACCCGGCCGGCGGCCCCCTCCAGCAGGCTGCTCAGGTGGGCGAAACGCTGGTTGTTCACGATTGCCCCAAGGTCGGGGCTGGCGAGGGGATCGCTGCCGTAGAGACGCTCAAACTCCCGCTTGATCGCCGCCACCAGGGGCTCGCGGACCTCGGGCACCACCAGGAGATGGTTGGGGGCGACGCAGGTCTGGCCGGCGTTGAGGCCCTTGCCCCAGGCCAGCCGCCGCGCCGTGACCTCCAGGTCAGCGTCGGCCAGCACGATGGCGGGGCTCTTGCCACCCAGTTCCAGGGTCACCGGCGTGAGCTGCCGGGCGGCGGCGGCCATCACCAGGGATCCCACCCGTTCCCCGCCCGTGAAGAAGACGTGGTCGAAGCGTTCCTCCAGCAGCGCGGCTGCCACGCTTCCATCGCCGAGCACCACCTGCACCGTTTCCGGGGCGAAATGGCGGGGAATCAGGGTGGCGATCAGCTCGGCGGTGCGGGGAGCGTGCTCGGAAGGTTTGAGCACGGCCGTGTTGCCCGCCGCCAGGGCGCTCACCAGGGGATGGAGGCACAGCTGGAAGGGGTAGTTCCAGGGGCCGAGGATCAGCACGCAGCCCAGCGGTTCGCACACCACCCGGGCGCTGGCCGGCTGGGCCCAGGTCGGCAGGTTGATGCGCTGCGGTCGCATCCAGGCGGACAGGTGGCGGCGGGTGTGGGCCAGTTCCTGCCGCACCGCCGTTAACTCGAAGAAGGCCTCGGCGGCCGGTTTGCCCAGGTCGGCGGCGAGGGCGGCCATCACCTCCTCTTCGTGCTGGCTGAGCAGGCGGCTGAGGCGATCAAGCTGGTCGATCCGCCAGGCGTGGGGCCGGGTATCGCCGCGGCTCACCGCGGCCTGCATGGCGCTGATCGGCACCGTGAGCACTGGGCTGGGGTCTGTGCCGTGGGCCTTGGCGGCGCCGCCAGTCCTGGAGTCGCCGGCGGTGACGGGGGCGCTGGCGGGGGGGCCGGGGGGCATGGGGCAGCACGGAACGGAGGTTCAAGCTGGCAGAACCCTGGCCCCACCGCGGCCGTGGGGGAACCGGGGAGCCACCTGGCCACCCGCCCCAGGGGTCAGCGCGGCGGGCCCTCCGCCGGCTGGCAGCTGCTGCGGATCACGGTGATCCGCAGGGCATCGAGATCCGGTGCGCTGGGCCCCTCGAAGGCGAACAGCAGGGCTGAGGCCAGGGGCAGGTCGCCTCGCTCCATCGCGGCCTCCACGGCCAGGCGCCAGTGGTGAGGATCGCGCCCCAGTCCGGCCAGCAGGGCGTCGCCCCTGGCGAGTTGCCCGGCGGGGGAGCCGATCAGGCGCACCACGGCGAAGGCGGCGGGACCACCCTCCAGCGGTCGCAGCTGCAGGGTGAGGGCCTGCCCGGGGCGGATCGGCGCTAGGGGCCAGGGAACCGGACCCTCGATCGTGCCGGAAGGGAGCGCTCCGAAGGGTGCCCCCGCCGGTGGCCGGGCGCTGCCGGCCGGCGGACCCTGACGCCACAGCAGGCGGTTCCCCTCGAAGATTTGCAACTCGATCAGGGGTTCCACCACGAAGAGGGTGGGCCGGCTCACCGCCACCAGCGCCGCCGGTGGGCGCCCGCCGGGGTCCGTGATCCGGGGCGTGATCACGCAGAGGGAGAGGGCGGCGCTGGCGGGCTCCGGCCGGCTGGCTAGGGCGGGAAGGCCCAGCGGCAGGAGGACTGCCAGCCAGGCCAGGGTCCGGTGTGCCAGCCAGCCCCCCCTGCAACGACCCATCGAGGGCGCTCGCGCTGGCCTGGGGCCATGGTTCGCCAAGCTGCTGCACCCTGGGGAGGCCCATCCTGATCGTGGGGGCGGCAGCGTGGAGCCTTCGGGGTTGGCGGGGGAGGAACCACGGGATCCAGGCTGGGGAGAATTCGCCGGCGCCCGTTCCGCGATGGTCCCGTTCCCGCCATTTGCAGGCGCACGACCGCCCGCTGCATCGCGATCCCCCGCTTCAACGCGGTGCCGTTTCCGGTGCCGGGCACCTGGAACCCGGTGCCGGCCGCGTGGGCTGGGGCTCCTGGCCTCCCTGGCGGCGGCCCTGCTGGGGGGATGCGGCAAGGAGCTGCCGCCGCCGGAACTGGCGCAGCTGAGGGCCGTGGCCGATCCCTTGCTTCGGGCGAACCGGATTCGCACCTCGCCGATCCGCTTCAGCCTGGAGGCTGGGGAGTCGGCGGGGTACTGGGCCCGCCAGTTGGGCCTTTGCCGTCCCGCACCCGGAGGTGGGGGCGATCCCGACCAGGACTGCGAGGCTTGGAATCATGCTTCCCCCGATGACATCGCCAATCCCCTGCAGCGGCAGGTGAACCGCCTGGCCTACCTGTTCGGCACCGCCAGCGCCCGCACCTACCCCCAAGGACTGATCAGCTTCGACCGTTCCTTTTTTCTGGTGCAGGGCCACAACAACGACGCCCTGCGCTGTGTGGTGGCCCATGAGCTCACCCATTTCCTCCACCGCCATGCCTATCTGAGCAGCCTTCGGGAGCAGCAGTCCGATCTCAGGGGCCTCAGCGAAGCCCAGCAGGAGCGCGATCTGGCGCAGCTCAGCCAGCAGCAGGAGCTCGCCGCCGATCGGGGCGCCCTCCTGATGACCTCCATCGCCGGCCATGATCCCCAATCCTGCATCCGCCAGCTGCAGGAGGCCGCCGAACTCGATGGCGATTACGCCCCGGAGGATCCCGCTGGCACCCATCCCGGCCACGGCCGCCGGATTGCGGCGGCACGGGCCTACCTCCGTCAGGGTCTGCAGGGGGATCTGGCCGCCTGGCGGAAGCTCCCCGCCGGTCGTCCAGTGGTGCCGCGCTGGAGCTGGGATGGGGCCGACAGGCTGCTCACGGCCACGACCCGGCCCTGAGCGGGCGGATTGAACCGGGAGGATCTCCCTAACCTCATTCGGAATGACTAGTAACGAAAAACTACTGATTGCTCGCAGCCACTTTCGGAGCTAATGTGAAAATGCAATTGGCGGGAGCAGCCTCTCTCGCCTTCTTTGTAAAAGAGCCAATGATTGCCCGGAACTTAGTGTTAGCCCTTGCGGCTGGTGCATTGCTTGCTGGACCTGCATTAGCGAACCATCATGAGTCGGCTAAGGAGTCGGCAAAGGACAAAATCAAGCGCGCAATGTCTGCGGCGCCGTTGATGATTTCCGAGAAGGCGTCAGTTCTGGACATGGATGGTAGTTTGCTTCGGCAAGGCAGCAATGGCTGGACCTGCTATCCCGGTGTTCCGCTGATTCCGGGCAGCAAGGATCCCATGTGCAACGATTCTGTTTGGCAGGCTTGGATCAAGGCGGCCGCAAAAGGCGAAAGCTTTAAGACAGATGTCCTTGGATTCTCTTATATGCTTGCAGGCGATGGCCTCGTAAATAATGATAATCCGGCCGCAACAGATAAAACCAAAGGTACTTGGATTAAAGAGGGCCCACACCTTATGGTATTGCTGCCAAAATCTGCTTTGGGCAGTATCCCTACGACACCAGCTGTCGGAGGCCCCTATGTCATGTGGGGCGACTCGGGGATGTTCCACCTGATGGTCCCTGTTGCTGATCGGCCAGCGGGGGCGCTGGTTATTCACAAGCACTAGTCTTTTTCTGTCTCCGCCCGTTGTCCCGCTGCTAATCAGGCCTGAGGCGACGACGACGGGCTTCGTGCCACCTGATAACTCAGGTATCAGGAATGTCGGCATCGCCACGCGTGGGTCTCCTTGGAGCAGCAGAGGGGGCTCTTTCCTGTTTGGGATCCAGGTGCTTGCTGCTGACCGCGCTGGTGCTGCCAGCGGAGATCAGGGTTCGCGGCTGCAGGGGAACTCCTCGATGGTCCCCCGGCGCAGCCGGAAGCGCGGCTGGTCGGGATTCTCGAGGCTCCACCACCAGCGGCCATCGGTGTAGCTCGGGGCGCCGGCGTTGTTGGTGCGGGGCAGCTGCAGGCTGATGCCGCGCCACTCCAGCACCACGAAGGCGCCGGGCAGGGTTCCGGCGCTGGTGTTGGGGATCGCCACCGCATCCACGGCGCCGTTCTCGGTTCGAGCCAGCAGGGGATCGCCGCCGCAGCGGTAGCGGACTGCAGGGGCGTTGGTCGGCGCCGCGGTCGCGCTGGGGCCGGATTCGGCGGCCTGGACCAGGGCGGGGGCTGCTGCGAGGCAGCAGAGCAGTAGGGCAACGGTGAGGATCGGCTGGAGGGCTCGGCCCCACTTCTGGGCCCATTCCCTGCCCAACCCCCGGGTGAGCTTCAGGCCCAACCCTCTCGCCAGCTTCCGGCCGAAGGCGGCGGTTGATCGCCGCTGGGCGCTGCCCGGATCCCCTCCGCAGGGGTCTCGGGCGACCAGGCCGGCCCCGCCGCCGGAATGCCGGCCGCGCCAGAGTGGAGATTGCAAGGCCATTTCAACGCTCTGGTGCAGGCCCATTCTCCGCTGATCTCCGCTGACGGCCCGCTGCTGGTTTTCGATGGTGGCTGTCCCTTCTGCCGCCATTTCGCCGCCCTCAGCGAACTGCGCGGCGGCATCCCCGATCTGCAGCTCCGCGATGGTCGCCAAGACCATGTCCTGCGGCGGGAGCTGGCGGATCGGGGCTATCCGCTGAGCCGCGGCGCGATCGTGCTTGAGGGGGGACGCATCCACCATGGGGCCGCCGCGATCCAGTGGATCTGCGCCCGGATGGCACCCAGTGGCCCCCTGCTGGCACTGCTCACGCCCCTGTTCGCCGATCCGTCGCGGGCGCGGCTCCTCTACCCCCTGCTGCTGGGGGCCCGAAGGCTGGCCCTGGGTCTGCGGGGGCTGCCGGAGGATCCTGACCGATGGGCTGTGGCGCCGGATTCGGGTGGGCGGCGACGCGGCCTTCGGCAATCGGGAGAAGCCGGGGGAACCAGCCTCACACCCGATCCCGCGACTTCGACCTAGAAGCCATAGGCCAGGGCAACGCATCTGTGACGATGCATCTTGGTAAGCCCTTGACGAGACTTGAACTCGTGACCTCTCCCTTACCAAGGGAGTGCTCTACCGCTGAGCTACAAGGGCATGTGGAAGGTGGGCCGGGTTGGATTTGAACCAACGTAGGCAGAGCCAGCGGATTTACAGTCCGCCCCCATTAACCACTCGGGCACCGACCCGAACCACACCCAAAGACCTTACCAGCCGACCATCCAGCCTCCGGCACCCCTGCTGGGCCGCTCTCCTGAGCGCGAGCGCCCCTGGCGGGGCTCCTTACGATCCCTCAGAAGCTTTCGGCCTGCGGGCCATTCGAGGTTGCCCTGATGCGCCTGCTCCTGCTCAACGGTCCCAACCTCAACCTGTTGGGGCTCCGGGAGCCTGGTCTTTACGGAGCCACCACCCTGGCCGCCATTGAGGCGGATCTTCAGGAGCGGGCCACCGCCTTGGGGGTGGCGCTGGCCTGCTTCCAAAGCAACCATGAGGGGGCCTTGGTGGACCGCATCCATGCCGCCCGCGGCACCGCCGCCGGGGAGGGTGTGGAGGGGATCCTGATCAACGCCGGGGCCTTCACCCACACCTCCGTGGCGATCCGCGATGCCCTCCTCGGGGTGGCCATTCCCTTCGTGGAGCTGCACCTGAGCAACGTGTACGCCCGCGAATCCTTTCGCCACCACAGCTATCTGGCCGACAGGGCCATCGGCGTGGTGAGCGGCTTCGGCTCCGCCAGCTACCGCCTTGCCCTCGAGGGACTGGTGGGCCATCTGCGAGCCGGGGGCGGGGTGGAGTGATGGTGGGCATTGGCTCTGATGGGGCGTCGCCGGTCGCCGGGGAACCGGGGTCGCAGGAGCCCCCCCTTGGTGGCGTGGCGACCCGGGTCCGCTGGCTGGCCGCCCCCAGTGGCGCCGCCTGGCTGGCGCAGGCCCTCGCCCATCCCGACCTGGTGCTTCTGGATCACGCCCACTGCGAGCGGAAGGCCGCCGGCGTGGCCCTGCAACTGATGTTCCGCTATCCCGGAGACGGGGAGCTGGCAGCGGTGCTGAGCCCGCTGGCCCGGGAGGAGTTAGAGCATTTTGAGCGGGTTCAGGCCCTGCTGGCGCGACGCGGCATCCCCTTGCGGCCCTTGGCGGCTCCGCCCTATGGCGCGGCCCTCACCGCCCTGGTGCGGCGGGCGGAGCCCGACCGCATGCTCGACAGTTTCCTGGTGGCGGGCCTGATCGAAGCCCGCAGCCACGAACGCATGGCTCTGCTGGCGGCCCACAGCACGAATCCGGAACTGCGGGAGCTGTATGGCGATCTGTTGACCAGCGAGGCGCGCCACTTCGGGATTTACTGGGTGCTGTGCGAGCGCCGCTGGTCCCGCGACAGGGTGGTGGCCCGGCTGGCCGATCTGGCGGCGGCGGAGGCGCACCTGCTGAACAGCCTCCATCCGGAAGCCCGTATGCACAGTTGATGGCGCCTTTCCCGCGTCCCACCCTGCTGCTGATGGAGGAGGGCAGCCGCGCCTATGAGAATTGCCTTGCCGGCACCGAGTATGGCGTGGAGATCAAGCCCCGCTCGATCTGCGCCTGATTCCGTCTCTGGTCGGGAGCTCAGTCGAGGAGCGGGTAGCGGTCGGCGATGGCATCGCCGGTGAACTGGGCCACCCAGCCCTCGGGATTGTCGAAGAAGCGGATCGCGGTAAAGCGGGGAGCCGCCCCCATGTCGAACCAGTGACGGGTCCCTGCAGGCACCCGCAGGAAATCGTTCTGCTCGCACAGCACCTGCAGGACCTCCTCGCCAATGTGCAGGCAGAAGAGGCCGCGGCCCTCCACGAAGAAGCGCACTTCGTCCTCGCGATGGGTGTGCTCCGCCAGGAACTTGCGCCGCAGCGCCTCCCGATCGGGATGCTCCGGGGTGAGCCGGATCGCATCCACTGTGGGGTAGTTGCCTGTGGCCTGCACCTGGCGGATCTCGCCGGCGTAGGCCGCCAGGATCGTGTCCGGGGTGGCCTCCGCCGGGGTGTCACGGGTGGGCCAGCGTTCGAAACCGATACCCCGATCAGCCAGCTCCCTGGCGATCAGCTCGGGATCCCCCAGATGCCGGGGGGCGCTGGGAGAAGCTCCGTCGCCGGATCCGGCAGCGGCAGGATGGATCACCAGGCTGGTCATCGTGGCCGGTCCGCGGGCTTCGGGGGCATGCCCAGCCTAGAAAGGGCCGAAGCCCCCGGCCGCGTGATCTCTCCCCAGCCGTTCCCCCCAGTCCCCCAGCCCGGCGCCATCCTCACCCTGGTGGGGGTTGGTCCCGGCGATCCCGAGCTGCTCACCGTGGCCGCGGTGCGGGCCCTGGCGGCCGCGGTAGTGGTGGCCTATCCGGTGGCTCGCCCTGGCGACGCCGGCATGGCGGCCACCATCGCCGCCCCCTGGATCGCTTCCCACCAGGAGCGCCTGCCCCTGATCTTCCCGATGACGGCGGATGCGGAGCCCCGCCGAGCGGCCTGGCGGGAGGCTGCCGATCGCCTGGCGACCGCGGTGGCTGCCGGGCAGTCGGTGGTGCTGCTCTGCGAGGGGGATGTCTCGCTCTTTGCCACCAGCAGTTATGTGCTGCTGGCCCTGCGCCGCTTCCATCCCGGTTGTCCCGTTCGGCTGATCCCGGGTATCAGTGCCGTGGCCGCCGCGGCCGCCGCCGGTGCCTGGCCCCTGGCCCTGCAGCAGGAGGGCCTGCTGATCCGCCCTACCCCCGAGGAGCCGGCGCTTCTCGAAGAGCTGCTGGATCGGGCCGCGGCGGACGGCGTGGTGGTGGCCCTGCTCAAGCTCGGGCAGCGCTGGGCCTGGGTTCGGCCCCTGCTCGCGCGGCGCGGCCTGCTGGAGCAGGCCCTGTTCGCGCGCCGCGTCGGCTGGCCCGACCAGGAGCTGGCGCCGGCGGCTGCGGTGGCCCCAGGGGAGATGCCCTATTTCTCCCTGCTGCTGATCCGCCAGGGATGGCCGGGGGTGCTGCCCTGAGGTTGCCGCGGTCAGGGGCCGACGGGGTTGGGCATGCCTGGGGAGCCGCTGGGGCAGCACGCTGCTTCCCTGCCCATGCCCATGTCTGCGGGAAGCCATCCAGCGCTATGCCGGCGTGATGGAGGCATGGCGGGCCTGGTGAGTCATGTCGGGCGGCGGATGAGGGGCCCCGTTCGCGATGGCGTGTTCCAGGTCCTGATGCCTCTGCGTTCCTGCCATGGGGCCGGGGGGGGGGGGCAGATGCTTCCATGAACGGGCCTTCCACCGCGGGTTCCCCGACGGGCTGAGATGACCGCCCTCGACTGGCTGGCCCTGCTCCACCCGGCCCTGATGATCCTGTTCGTGTACCCCGTGGTGGGGGCCACCATCCGGCTGGGCATCCTGGTGCGGGAGCGCCGCCTGGAGATCAATCCCCTCCCTCCCACCGTGCCGGTGGAGCACACCGACCATGGCCGCTGGGTGACGACGGGCACCGTTGTGGCGGTGCTGATGGCCCTGCTCTGGTCGTTTCTGGAGCGCCAGGGGACTGGCCTGCCCCTCTCCGGCGGCAGTGAGCGACTGGTGCGCCTGTTAGCCCTTGGCGGCATTTCCCTGGCCGCCTGTGTCGCCCTGTGGCGGTTGCGTCGGCCGGGCCGCCGGGCCGCCGCCGCCCTGGTGGCCTGGGCATGCCTACTGCTGCTGGGGCTGCAGCCGGAGGTCTGGCGGCTGGCCGACAGTCCCCTGCAGCCGGCCTTCTGGGCGTCCCATTTCTGGTCTGGCTGGCTGCTGATCGGCCTTCTCCTGTTCGCCATGGCGGCGGCCCCTGAGATCGCCCATCGACCCGCCCTGCGCCGGCTGCATGTGGCGGCCGCCTTCCTGATGGCGGTGCTGCTGGCGGTGCAGGCGATCACGGGCTGCCGCGATCTGGTGGGCCTGGCCCAGCGCTAGGGGACCCGGGAATCACCACACCACTGCTGCACCCGGGGGCCCATCAGGGGGCGTGTCCCCGGATTCTTTCCGATGCCCTCGCCAGCAGCTCGCGGGTCTCGTCAGGGGTGCTGGCTCGCATCAGGCCATGGCGGAGCTCCGCCGCGCCGGCGAAGCCCTGGCAGGTCCAGCCCAGGTGCTTGCGGGCGATCAGCAGGCCCCGATCCCCGCGGGCTTCCAGCAGGGCTTCCAGCTGCTCGGATGCCAGGGCGAGGCGTTGGCAGGCATCGGGGATGGGCGGCACAGGCAGGCTCCGCAGCGCCGCATCGATCCGGCCCACCAGCCAGGGGGCGCCCATGGTGCCGCGGCCCACCATCACCCCGTCGGCGCCCGTGACGGCCAGGCAGCGCAGGGCCTCCTCCGGACTGCCCACATCCCCGTTGGCAATCAGCGGAATGGTGAGGACCCGTTTCACCCGGGCGATGGCGGCCCAGTCGGCCTGGCCCCGGAACCCTTGCTCCCGGGTGCGCCCGTGCAGGGTGAGGGCCCGAGCCCCTGCGTTCTGGAGGCCAAGGGCGAAGCCCACCGCATCGGCACTGGTGCCGCACCAGCCCAGGCGGGTCTTCACGGTGACCGGAATTCGCACGGCCTCGGCCACCGCCGCCACGATCCTCACCGCCAGATCGGGATCGCGCAGCAAGCCGCTGCCGCCTCCCTTGCGGGCGATCTTGCGCACCGGGCAACCCATATTGATGTCGATCAGGAAGGCGCCGCTGGCCTCGGCCCGCCGGGCGGCCTCCGCCATCGCTTCCGGGCGGTGGTCGAAGAGCTGCACGGCGATGGGCCCGCGTTCACCGGCCAGATCGTTGAGTTTGGCGCGGCCATGGCCCAGCTCAAGGCCGGTGGCATTCACCATCTCGGTGAACAGCAGGGCATCGGGGGCCCAGCGGCGCACCAGGGCCCGGAAGATCCGGTCGCTCACGCCGGCCAGGGGCGACTGCAGCACCCGGCAGTGCAGCTCCCGGTCGATCCCGTTACCGGCAAGCTGTAGGGGGCCGGACCAGACGGGGGGGCTCACCGCGGGGGTGCCGACCCGTTGGGCCATCTCCACCCCTGATGCTCCGTCGCCGGGATGGTGACCACCCACGGGGCCTGTGCTGGGGCTTGTGTTGCGGTTGCCGCCGCTGTGGTCATCCCGACTGTCGATCGTGCTGTGTGGGGTGGCCAGAGGCTGGTGGCTTGGGGAGAGGTGATCATCGGTGCCATTCTCCTTCTCCTCAGCCCGAGCGGCCTTGGTCTCCCCCGCCTCCTCCCCCTCCAATCCCTTCCCCCTGAGCCGCGTGTTGCTGGAGGCGGTGCTCGCCGACCGGCTCAGCGATCGCTTCGTGTGTGGGCTCGTTTGGACGCGCCTGGGGTACGGCCCTGCCTCCCCCGCCTTGGCGCTGGAAGCGGCCGGATCGGCCCCCTGGAGCGCTGGTCCCACCACGCCCCCCGCCTGGTGCGAGGCCTTCCCCGAAGCCCCCGAGCTGATCGCCAGCCGGCCGGCCAGTGTGCGCCTCACCCGCTCGATTCCCGCCGAGCACAAGCAGCTGCTCAAGCAGCAGCTCGGTTTTGCCGGCTACCGGATCGGCGAGCTCTACCCCCGCCGCACCCGCCGCGCCACGATCGTGAACTGGCTGCTGGCCCACCTGGCCGAGCGGGGCGAGGCCCTGCCGGACTCCGGCCCCCTGCCGCCCCTGCTGGAGCCTCCCCTTGACCCGGTGCAGGGCCATCCCGGCGACTTGCCGGTGGGCTGAAGGGTTCTCAGGGCTGGATCGTGACGGGCGTGCCCAGGGGCGTGTGCTCGTATAGCCAGCGGGCCTGGTGGGTGGGGAGCCGCACGCAGCCATGGCTGCGGGGCACCCCGAAGCGTTCGCCCGCCCGCTCCTGCCACGGTGCCCCGTGCAGGCACACGGTGGCCTCCGGGTTGATGCAGAGCACCCAGGGAACTCCAGGCGTCACGTAGTCCCGTCCCCGCATCGTGACGCTGGCGAACTTGCTGAGCACCCGGCTGGAACCGATCGGGGTGGGGGAGCTGCTCCGGCCGCTGCTCACCGGCATGGTGCGCAGCAGTTGGTGTTGGGAGGTGTACACGTAGAGCTTCTGCTCCGAAAGGTCGATCAGCAGGCTGGCGATCAGCTCGACCATCCCAGGACCAGGGGCCGCGGCGGGCCCCCCCAGCTTCTCCATCCGGCGGGGGGGAAGCGGGTCTCTGCTGCGCATCCCCAGCGGAGTGCGCTCGCCCCCGTGCGCGGTAGGGTCATGGTTAAGAACGACACAAAAGGAATAAGTCCGTGCCACTGCCTGTGGTCGCAATCATTGGGCGCCCGAACGTGGGCAAGTCCACCCTGGTTAACCGTCTCTGCCAAAGCCGCGAGGCGATTGTGCATGACCAGCCAGGTGTCACCCGCGACCGTACTTACCAGGAAGGCTTCTGGGCCGACCGCACCTTCCGGGTGGTCGACACCGGCGGGCTGGTGTTTGATGACGACAGCGAATTCCTGCCGGAGATCCGCGAACAGGCCAACCTCGCCCTAGCCGAAGCGGCCGTGGCGGTGGTGATCGTTGATGGCCAGCAGGGGCTGATGGCGGCCGACCAGTCGATCGCCGAATGGCTGCGGGGCCAGGGGGTGCCGGTGCTGCTAGCGGTGAACAAGTGCGAATCGCCCGATCAAGGCCTCTCGATGGCGGCGGAATTTTGGGGCCTGGGCCTGGGGGAACCCCACCCGATCTCGGCCATCCATGGCGCCGGCACCGGCGACCTGCTCGACCGGGTGATCACCTTCCTGCCGGCCACCACGGAGGAGGAGGGTGAGGAGCCGGTCCAGTTGGCGATTATCGGCCGCCCCAACGTGGGCAAATCAAGCCTGCTCAATGCCATCTGCGGCGAGAACCGGGCAATTGTGAGCCCGATTCGTGGCACCACCCGCGACACGATCGACACCACCATCGATCGGGAAGGTCTCACCTGGAAGTTGCTCGACACAGCCGGAATCCGTCGCCGCCGCAGCGTGGATTACGGGCCGGAGTACTTCGGCATCAACCGCAGTTTCAAGGCGATTGAACGCTCCGATGTCTGCGTGCTCGTGATTGATGCCCTCGATGGCGTCACCGAGCAGGACCAGCGCCTGGCTGGCCGCATCGAGGAGGACGGCCGTGCCTGCGTGGTGGTGGTCAACAAATGGGATGCGATCGAGAAGGACAGTCACACCCTGCCGGCGATGGAGAAGGAGCTGCGCGCCAAGCTCTATTTCCTCGACTGGGCGCCGATGCTCTTCACCTCCGCCCTCTCCGGCCAGCGGGTCACGGCGATCTTCCCCCTGGCCAAGCTGGCCGTGGAGCAGCACCGCCGCCGCGTCACCACCTCGGTGGTGAATGAGGTGCTCGAGGAGGCCCTGCGCTGGCGCTCGCCGCCCACCACTCGGGGGGGGCGCCAGGGGCGGATCTATTACGGCACCCAAGTGGCCACCCGGCCCCCCAGCTTCACCTTGTTCGTCAATGATCCCAAGCTGTTCGGCGAAACCTACCGGCGCTACGTGGAGCGTCAGATCCGTGAGGGCCTCGGTTTCGAGGGCTCGCCAATCCGATTGTTCTGGCGGGGTAAGCAGCAGCGCGATGCCGAAAAGGAACTGGCCCGATCCACCAATCGCGGTCGCTGAATGGACTGGCTGCGGCAGCTTCCGATCGGCCAGTACGTCGATGACGGCGGCCCGGGCCACGGCAGTTGGCTAAAGCGGATCGATCCGCGGCTCAAGCTCGCCTGGACCGTGGCTTTCCTGGTGACGCCGATCCTGGCCGGCCCCCTCTGGCGGGTGGGTCTGGTAGGTCTGCTGCTACTGCTCACCTTGGTGAGTGGTCTGCCCCTGCGGATCTGGCGGCGTACCCTGCCGCTCCTGCTCGGGCTGGCCTTGCTTGTGGGGCTGCTCACGGCCCTACTGCCGGCGGGCGGCATCGGCAGCGCCGCCCTGCAGCGTCCCCCGGAGGAGCTGCGGCTGGAACCGCCGAGTCGGTCGGGATCCGAGGCCCCTCCGGAGCGCAGCGGCCTTGCTTGGGAGCTGCTTCGCTGGGGACCGGTGCAGCTGGGGCCCGTGCCCTTCGGCCCGCTGGTGGTGACCCGCCGCTCGGCGCAACTCGGGATCAATGGCGCCACCTTGTTGGTGACCTTGATCCAAAGCGCCAATCTGCTGCTGCTCTCCACCACCCCGGAGGAGCTGGCCTGGGCGATCAGCTGGTGGCTCCGGCCCCTCGGCGCCCTCGGTCTGCCGATGGAGCGGCTGGGTTTCACCCTGCTGCTCTCGTTGCGTTTTCTGCCCCTCGTCCAAGAGGAACTGCAGAACCTCCTGCGGGCCCTCGCCACCCGCGCCGTGACGCTGAAGGGACTGGGCTGGAAGGGCGCCCTGGGCCTGGTGCTGGCCGTGGGCGAACGCCTGCTCGCCAACATCCTGTTGCGTTCCGAACAGGGTGCCGAGGCCCTGATCGCCCGGGGGGGCCGCTGGATCGCACCCGATGCGCTGCACCGGGTGCCCAGTGGATCCTCTTGGCCCAGCCGGCTGGGATGGCTGGTCCTGGGGGCGCTGCTGCTGCTGCGCTGGCGTTTCGGTGGCTCTTAAGGTGAGCTTTCCCGGAAAGGATCCCATCAGAACCCGGTGGCCTTTAATGGCTCAAGCCCTGCAGGCCACGTGAGCGCTGAGCGTTACCTCAATCACCCCACCTTCGGGATGCTCTACCGGGTCGCTCCTGTGGCGGAAGGTCGTGATCTCTACGCGACCCTCTATGCCCAGCGCATCTTTTTTCTCGTCACACTCCAGACTCGTGGCGCCAGCTTTGAGGTGATCCCGCTGATGGATGCACGCCACCACGCCGAGCAGAACCTGGCCCGGTCTCGCCGCAGTGGTCCTGAAGAGCACCGCCGCTGGCGCCAGCTCTTCGATCAGACCTTCCTCTGAAGCACCGCCCGTGACTTCCGTCGAGCTACCGCTCTCCGAGGGCGGGGCGGCCGCTCTGGCACTTCCCCTGCCTCCGGGCCTCGAGGCTGCCCTGCCGGAGCTGCGCAGACGGCTGCCGGCCTCGGCCCGGATCCTGGCGGTGAGCAAGGGACAGCCAGTCGAGGCCATCCGCCGCGCCGTGGCCCTCGGCCAGCGCAGCTTCGCCGAAAGTCGGCTGCAGGAGGCGATCGCCAAGCAGGAGGCCCTGGCCGATCTCGGGCCGCTCGACTGGCATTTCATCGGCCGTCTGCAGGCCAACAAGGTGCGCGGAGTGCTGCGCCACTTCGCCACCATTCACTCCCTCGACAGCCTGGAGCTGGCGGAGCGGATGGCCCGAATCGCCGCCGAGGAGGGGCTCGCGCCGGCGGTGCTGCTGCAGGTGAAACTGCGGCCGGATCCAGCCAAGGGCGGCCTCAGCGCCGCGGAACTCCACCAGCTCTGGCCCCGGCTGTCCACTCTGAATCCCCTCCGGCTGGTGGGACTGATGACCATCGCTCCCCTGGGCCTCGACGCGGCCGCCCGGTTTGCCCTGTTCCGCGACTGCGCCGCCCTTGCCGACGGGCTGGGCTTGCCGGAACGCTCGATGGGGATGAGCCAGGACTGGCCCGAAGCGGTGATGGCGGGCAGCACCTGGTTGCGCCTGGGCGGCGCTCTCTTTGGTCCGCGCCCTGCCTGAAGGCCTCGCAGCCAGGGGCGGCCAGATCCAGCAAAGACCGACAAGCCCTTGCCTTCACTGATATGGGACGCTATTCATGATCCGAGCATCCACCCAGAGGCCTCCATCCGTGTCGTTGTTCTCCCGCCTGCGTGCCGTCGTCTCCGGTGATGACTACCTCGATGGCGACTACGACGACGAACTGGATTACGACCCCGGCGAGATGTCCGAAGCGGCCCCTGCCTCCTCTTATTCGGGCTCGGGCCTGCGCAGTTCCAGTGCCCTGGCGCTCAACACCGACTTCGGCATCGACGATCCCTTCGCCGGCACCAATGTGATCGGCATGCCCGGCATCTCCACGGCGGTGGCCGAGGTGTATCTGATGGAGCCCCGCAGCTTCGATGAAATGCCCCGGGCCATTCAGGCCCTCCGGGAACGCAAGACGGTGATCCTCAACCTCACGATGATGGAGCCCGATCAGGCTCAGCGGGCGGTGGATTTCGTGGCCGGTGGCACCTTCGCTATCGACGGCCATCAGGAGCGGGTGGGCGAGAGCATCTTCCTGTTCGCCCCCAGCTGCGTCACCGTGACCACCGCTGGAAGCGAGGAGTCCGCCTCCCCCACCGTGGTGTCAAGCCGGCCGGCCCCTTCCGACTCCCAGGATGCGGCCCCCAGCCCCGCCTGGGGCCGGTCGGATGCCCTGGGCTGACACTGGAGCTCCGACCCTTGCGGGAGATTCTCCGCCACGGGGATCCTTCGGCATCGTGGGCCTGGGGCGCATGGCCCAGGCACTCTTGCTTCCTCTGATCAGCGACGGGGTGATTGACCCCGCCACCGTGCGGGCAGCCGTGGCCAGCGACACCTCGGCCCGCCAGTTGGCTGAGGCCCATGGCTTGGCGGTGAGCACCGATCCCGGAGCGGCCTGGGGCTGCTCCACGGTGCTGCTGGCTGTGAAGCCCCAGCAGCTCGAAATCGTGGCCGTTGCCGCCAGTCGGGCCGGCGCCATCCCTGACGATCTTGGTGTCGTTGGCAGCCCCCCCGTTGAACGCCCTTTGCTGCTCTCGGTGCTGGCGGGGGTCCGTCTTGAGCGCCTGGAAGCCCTATTCCCGGGCTGGGCCTGTGTGCGGGCGGTGCCCAACACCCCCTGCCTGGTGCGCTCCGGTCTCACCGGCCTGGCCTGGGGTCAGGGGGTTGCCCCCCAGCGCCGCGACTGGGTGCGGGGCCTGTTCGCCCGGGTGGGAGAGGTGGTGGAGCTCCCCGAGGCCCAGCTCGATGCCTTCCTGGCCCTCACCTCCTCCGGTCCGGCCTTCGTGGCCCTGGTGGCCGAGGCCCTGGCCGATGGGGCGGTTGCGGCGGGTTTGCCTCGCGCCCAGGCGCAGCACCTGGCCCATCGCACCCTGGCGGGCACCGCGGCCCTTTTGCATGAGCGAGAGCTCCATCCCGGCCAGCTCAAGGACATGGTGAGTAGTCCTGGCGGCACCACGATCGCCGGGCTGCGGGAGCTGGAGCGGGCCGGACTCCGGTCGGCCCTGATCGAGGCGGTGCTTGCTGCCGCCGCCCGCAGCAGGGAGCTCGCCTAGCGGGCCTTCCCTGCGCTGCCGTTGCCTGATCCCCCCTTGCTGCCCGGGGAGCCTGCGGGGGGCCCCCTTGAAGCGCTCTCTCAGTGGGCAGAGGCTCCCGTGGCGGCGGATTCCATCGATTGCGGGCAAGCACCGGTTTAATCCCAAGGCGCTGCACTGACTGATTGGCAGGGTTCGCCTGGAATTGGCTTGCGTGTTCGGGCTTGTTCAGCCGCCGCCTAGGGCAGGCTCCCGCCATCGGCAGGGCCTTTGCTGGTGGCAAGGACAGTGCCCTAGCTGAGGTCGCCCTTGCCCTGCCCCAGGCGCGGCTCCGTGCCCTCCAGCAGCCGCCGCAGATTGGCGCGGTGCCGCCACACCACCAGCAGCGTGGTGATCACCGCCAGAGCAAGGTAGGCGGGCCGCAGGCCGCCGTTGCCGAACCAGCCCAGCATTAGCAGGGGCAGGGCGAGCGCCGCCACCACGCTCGATAGCGACACGATGCGGCTCAGGCTCAGCACGGTGAGAAAGATGCCGAAGCAGGCCAGGCCCACCGGCCAGGCCAGGCCAAGAAGCATGCCCAGGCCCGTTGCCACGGCCTTGCCGCCCCGCCAGCCGAGCCACACCGGCCAGATGTGGCCCGCTAGGGCCGCGAGTCCGGCGGCCACCACCCAGCCGTCCACACCCCAGCTCCCGGAGCCGCCACCCAGCGGTTCCAGCACCGCCTTGGCGATCAGCACCGCTGCGGTGCCCTTGAACACATCCACCAGGAACACCGCCAGGGCGGGTCCCTTGCCCACCACCCGCAGCACGTTGGTGGCACCGGTGGATCCGGATCCTGCCTGGCGGATGTCCACGCCGGCCAGCCAGCGGGCGGCCAGCCAGCCGCTGGGGATGGATCCGAGCAGGTAGCCCGTGAGCAGCAGGGCCAGGCGGGGCAGCGGGGGCATCAGGTGCGCAGGGGCATCAGTAGAGATCCTCCTCGCTGGCGATCTCCCCGGGGGTGGCGGCAAAGGCCAGCCAGAGGGGGAACTGCAGCACCGGCACGGCCACGGCGGCCTCGCCCGCATCCACCACGATGAAGGGCAGTTCCCCCCGTTCTTCCAGCCGGTCGGCCCGCTCGACGAGGGCCTCGGCCCGCTCGAACAGCACAATGCCGCTGGTCGGGCCGAAATCCTCCCGCCCCAGGCCGAGGCAATCCTGTAGGCCGCGGCGCCATTCCCCCAGCCGCTCCGGCTGGCCGGCGAGCACCAGGGTCTGGAAGCGGTCGCCGTAGAGCTCCCCGAGCACGGCGACCGCCGCTGCCGCCACCAGCACATTGCGGTTGCGGCTCCCGCCGCTCGGCTGGGCTCCGCGGCCGCCCTGGTTCAAGAACCATTCCTCCAGCAGGGCGGCACCGGAGGGTTCAAGGGTGCGCCGCAGCTTCCACGGATCGGCGTAGAAGTCCGGCTGGCCGCCGTAGCGGGCCAGGGCCCCGCGGATCAGGTCTTCGTCCTGGCTGAACTGCCCGGCCACGGCGGGTGCCGCCACGGCCTCCGCGGCCGTGGCCGCCTGGTCGAGGGGGGAAGGCTGCACCACCACCGGAGCCACCACCAGTTCGGCCTGCTCCGCCGCCGCCGCCAGATCCTGAAGGGCCCCCACCAGGTACGCCTGGAAGCCCTTCACCCGGTTGGCGATCAGTTCCGACTGGCCGATGGCATGGGCACCGATCTCCTGGCGGATGCGATCCCGCTGCTGCTCGAGACCGGCGATCTCGGCCAGCAACCCGGCACGGCGCCCCTGCAGCTCAATCAGGGCCAGCGCCAGCAGGCTGCCGGCTGCTGCTGCCGACCCTTCCGTAGTGGCTGGGGGATGGGTCATACCCGCGGGCTGCTCCGCGGACGGTGGCGTTACGGCGTCAGGACTGGTGGCTCCGGGCACTTGGGGGGAGCCCGGCGCATCCTGGGGGCCGTCATTGCCGTCGCTGCGGGGGGCCGCCGCGGCGGGGTCGCTGTCGGGGAAGGCGGTCATGGGGCTGGGGTGGGGGCCAGATGGGCCAGGTGCCGTTCCAGCTGCTCCCTGAGAACGGCCGGGTCGAACAGCACCGGCAGCAGATGGATACTGCGCTCCTCCTTGAAATACAGCAGCACCGGCAGTCCCGGCCAGAACACCCGCCAGCCCAACCAGGTGGCATAGGGGAAGCGGCGGATTTCCGTTTCTCCCCGCCACACCAACAGGGCGTCATCGGTGAATTCCAGCCGCAGCAGGCGAGCCTGCAGGAGCAGGAAGCCACCGAACAGCACCAGCACCAGTGCCAGCCAGCGGAATCCACCCCAGCTGGGCTGCAGCGGCAGGCACAGGGCCCCGAGCAGGGTCACGCCCAGGGGCACAGCGAAGCTCGGCGCCAGGCTCACACTCCCTGGGGACCCGTCTTCGGCGGCGCTGGATGGCCCGGACGGGTTGGTGTTGTTGGTGGGACTGGTCATCGAACCAGCTTGCCTTCCCAGGCGAGGACCAGGGTCGCATGCTGGCCTGGATCAGACCCCGAAGAGGACCTGAGTGAGCACCACATCCATTACGGCCACAGCCACCAGAATCATCACCACCGCCCCGGTGGTGCTGGATCCCACCTCCTTCGGGCCGCCCCGGGTTGTGAGACCCCAGCCGCAGGCCAGCACCGCGATCAGCAGGCCGAACACCAGGGCCTTGAAGAGCATCGAGGGCACGTCGCTGGGTTCCATCCAGGTCCGCATCGAGTTCCAGAACACCGATGGGGGTAGGCCGTAGAGCAGGGTGCTGCTCACCTGTCCCGACCAGATGGCCAGCAGGAAGAACAACAGGCACTGGACCGGCGCCATGATCACCAGCGCCAGCACCCTCGGCACCACCAGGTATTCCACCGGGTCGGTGCGGAGCATGGTGATGGCATCGATCTGTTCGGTGACCTTCATCGTGCCCAGCTGGGCCGCGTAGGCCGTTGCCACCTTGCCCGTGAGCAGGGTCGCGGTGAGCAGGGGGGCGATCTCGCGGGAGAGCCCCAGGGCGAGAAGGCCGCCGATGGCAGCGCTGGCGCCCTGCTTGGAGAGCTCAGCCGCCACTTGAATGTTGAACACCGTGCCGGCAGCCAGGGCGGTGATCAGCACGATCAGGAAGCTGCCGGGGCCGGCCTCCAGCAGCTCCTGGATCAGGTCCTGGCGACCGATGCGGAGCCGGGCGATGGCGCTCACCGACTGGCCCCCGATCAGCAGGCTCGCCCCCAGGCGCCTCAGCCAGCGGGGAGCGGTGAGCTGAAGGATCCCCATCGCCCTCAGGCTGCGACTCCACGCCAGTTTCATCGGCTTTGGGCCTGCAGGTGCAGCCCCCGCTCCGGCCAGTGCCGCATGATCACCAGTCCGAGCACCACCAGCACCGCCGGAATCAGGCCCATGCAGAGCCGGATCGCCACCAGGGCCGAATCGGGTTGGAGGATGCCGCGGGAGGCCTGGTAGCCGCTGAGGCTCATCAGGTTGCCGAACAGGAACAGGGCCACACTGATGCAGATCTTCTGGCCCAGCACCATCCAGGCGCTGAACAGGCCAGCCGGCTTCTCGGGGTCGGCGTCGATCGCATCGGGCAGCAGCGACCAGGGAATCAGATAGGCGGTCGAGGCGCCGAGACCCACCAGCAAGATGGCGGCGAGCAGCATCACGAGCCGCACCCCATTGCCCAGGGAGCCTGTGGGGGCCACCGCCGCATCCAGGGGCAGCATCAGCATCGCCGCAAGGCAGCCGACGATCCAAAGGGTGGTGCCCCAGCGCAGGGCCTGCACCCGCCCCTGCACCGCCGCCACCCGGGTCCAGATCTGCAGGCCCACCAGGGTCATGATCTGGAAGGGCAGCAAGATCCAATTGCTCCAGCTCTCCGGCAGTCGCATCACCACCGGCAGGTAGATCAGTGCGGCGGTCTGCATGATCTGCAGGGCGCACCAGAGCATCAGGTAGAGGCCCAACACCATCAGGAAGCGGCCATTGCTGCGCACGCGGCGCAGCTGGCGGCGGGTGGAGCCGCTTTCAACTTGGGGTTGGCTGGCCAGGCGGGCGGCCGGGGCGATGCCCCAGGCGCAGAGCAGGGTGCAAACGGCGATGACGGTGCCGGAAAGAAGGCCGAGTCGCAGGTAGTTGCCGGCGATGTGGTGGTCCTTCAGCAGGATGCCGCCAAGCACGATGCCAATCAGGCTGGCGATGATTGAGCCGGTGAAGCGGCTGGTGTTGAGCTGGGTGCGCAGGGTGGTGCTCTCGGTGAGCTCGGCCGGCAGGGCCGAATAGGGGAGGTTCACGCAGGTGTAGAGGCTGTTGGCAACCACCGAGATCGCCACAAACACCCAGAACTTCACCCAAATGCCGCCGGGGGGCAGCCACCACATTGCCGCCATCGCCGCCCCCAGCGGCACGGCGCTCACGAAGATCCAGGGGAGGCGCGGTCCCCAGCGAGTGCGGGTGTGATCGCTGAGCCAACCCACGATTGGGTCGTTCATGGCATCCCAGAGCCGGGCCACCATCAGCACCAGCCCCGCCATCCAGGCCGGCAGCCCGGCGGCCGAGGTGTAGAAGATGAACAGGTAGAAGCCGATCAGGGAGGCGGCCATGCCGGTGCCGGCGTCACCGAGGCCGTAGGAGAGGAGCAGGCGGCGGCGTTGGCCCTTGGGCAGAAGGTCGGGGTCGGTGGGGCGCAGCGCGGAGGAGGGGGTGGCGCTGGTCAATGCGGCGGGGGAGCTCAAAGGCTGTGGCCTTGGGTACGCCATAATGGATGAGCCTGGTGAATATTCGCCAGGCTGACCAGCCGCTGCTTAGTGGCCTGGGGCTCAGCTCCTCAGGCGAAATAAGCATCGGGATCATCAGGTGATAGTGGTTAGCCCTTTTGATTCAGCGGCGAAATTTCGCCAGTCTGTATTGGATGACAGGGCTGTTTTTCTGCCTTATTGGTCATATTGCGGGCGTAGTTTAGTGGTAAAACCTCAGCCTTCCAAGCTGATGATGCGGGTTCGATTCCCGCCGCCCGCTTCGATCTTCCTGATGTCCTTGACGTTCCCCGCCCGTCGCCTGCTCGGCCTTGCGGTGGCCCTGATCCTGCTGCTAGGCACCGCCCTACCCGCCTGGGCTGATTTCGCCCTGCCGCCGCTGCCCTACGCCGCCGAAGCGCTGGAGCCGGCTATTGATGCCGCCACGATGACGATCCACCACGACCGCCACCACGGCGCCTACGTGGCCAACCTCAACGCCCAAATCAAGGCCCACCCGGAGCTGGCTGACCTCAGCCTGGAGGCCTTGCAGGGCCGGATCTCCCGCTTTCCGGAGGTGGTGCGCAATAACGGCGGCGGCCACTGGAACCACAGCCAGTTCTGGGCGGTGATGGCACCACTGGGCCAGGGGGGCTCCCCTTCCCCCGAGTTGCTGGCGGCGATCAACGGCAGCTTCGGGTCGCTGGAGGCGCTGCAACAGCAGTTCAACCAGGTGGCGGCAGCCCGCTTCGGCTCCGGCTGGGCCTGGCTGATCCGCCGGCCCGATGGCAGCCTGGCGATCACCAGCACCGCCAACCAGGACAATCCGCTGATGGACCTGGCCGGTCTCGAGCGGGGCACCCCTCTGCTGGGCCTCGATGTGTGGGAGCACGCCTACTACCTCCATTACCAGAACCGCCGGCCCGACTACATCCAGGCCTGGTGGCCCCTGCTGAACTGGAACGAGGTGAACCGCCGCTTCCAGGCGGCTGGCACCCCATCCTGATCACCCTTCACCGCCCTGCTCCATGACCGGCAACCTGCAGGCGATCGGCTTCCTGTTCACTTGGGGCACCCCGGCCAACGGCCTCGTGAGTCACCCCAGCAGCGGCTGGGCCACCAGCAGCACCAGGCTGCGGCTCTCCAGGCAAGCCTGGGCGCCGTGGAAGGGTTGCGGATGTTCGGGCAGATCCTGATCTACTGATAGTGCCGTGTTGATCACCTGTTGCCAGCCCGTGGGGCAGTGGGGCAGGGCGAAGGTCATGGGCTGGTAGTAGGCGTTAAGGCCGCACCAGAGCAGCGCACCTCGCATCGGGTCCTGGAGGCTCCAGGCCAGGCAGTGCGACCAACTCGCCCAGTCGGGCTGCTCCAATTCCACGCCGTGCCACTGGCGCCAGGGCGGTCCCCCATCGCCGGCCCGGCGCAGCTGGCCCTCCCCGAAGGGAAGTTCGGGGTTGAGCAGGGGGGCGAGCTGCCGCCGCAGGCCGAGCAGGCGCTGCAGGAAGCGCCGCAGGGCCAGGTCCTCGCTGTCGGGCTGCCAGTGCATCCAGCCGAGGGGATTGTTTTGGCACCAAGTGTTGTTGTTGCCCCCCTGGCTGCGGCGCACCTCATCCCCCATCAGCAGCATCGGCACCCCAGGCGCCAGCAGCAGGCTGGCCAGCAGGTTGCGGATCTGGCGATCCCGCAGGGCGTTGACGGCCGGGTCGCTGCTGGGCCCCTCAACGCCGTGGTTCCAGCTGTTGTTGTGGTTATCGCCGTCGCGGTCGTTTTCGCCGTTGGCGAGGTTGTGCTTGCGGTCGTAGCTCACCAGATCGGCCAGGGTGAAGCCGTCGTGGGCGGTGAGAAAGGTGATCGTGCGGCCCAGGGGCGCCGCCTGGCCGCCGAACAGGTCGGGGTTGCCGGCCAGCCGCTGGCTCAGGGGCCACACCGTTTTCTCATCACCCTTCCAAAAGCGGCGCAGGTCGTCGCGGAAGCGGCCGTTCCAGCCGGCCACCCGGCGGGCGGGGAAATCGGCGAGCCGATACAAGCCGCCGCAGTCCCACGGTTCGCTGATGAGCTTGAGGTCGGCCAGGTCGGGATCGGCTTCCATTGCCTCGAACAGGGGCGGCAGGTCCAGCGGGGCCAGCTCCTCG
>Ga0209087_1000426_pt1 | contig 26814 bp, 38 predicted proteins | sample S_130805_EF_Meta_FD_187321 | JGI IMG/M metagenome (GOLD analysis project Ga0209087, IMG submission 187321) | Freshwater microbial communities from Lake Simoncouche, Canada to study carbon cycling - S_130805_EF_MetaG (SPAdes) (version 2) | ecosystem: Environmental > Aquatic > Freshwater > Lake ... | reverse complement strand
CTTCTAAGCGGTATGAACTCAAGAAGGAAATCCTCTTAGAAAGACTTACAAATAACATCGTTTCCAAGTATGTAAATGATGCAATGCAACATGGAATTGAAGCAGAGCCTCTAGCAAAGGAGACTTTTGAACAAAAGACAGGTATTCTTATTGAAGACGTAGGATTCGTGAATCACCAGACGATTGATAACTTTGGTTGTTCACCAGATGGTTTTACATCAGACGGTGGATTGATTGAAGTGAAATGCCCTACTGAAAAGACGATGCTGGAATACATTTTAAAAGATGAGATTCCAGATAATCACAAGAAACAAATGTGCGTCCAGGCTTTGTGTACCAAACGAGACTTCGTTCACTTTGTTGCGTTTGATAACAGACTACCTGAAGACATGCAGTTGTTTCACAAGATCTACACTCCGACAAAGGAGGAATTGAAGGAAGTAGAGTTAGCTGCGATCCAGTTCTTAGATGAAGTAGACGAGATGTTTTTCAAATTAACGCATAAATAGGAGTTTATATGGCATACGAAATGAAACCTGGCGAAGGATCTGCTTTTCTCAACGAGAAAAAAGAGGACTGGCATGCAGACTTCCGAGGAAAAGTAGTTCTTCCAGACGGTAAGGTTTGTTACTTGGATGTCTACAAAAAGACAGACCGTAACGGAAATCCTTTCGTCCGTATGAAGATCGGCAAAGAAGTGCAAAGCCGTGGTGAAGCTCCAGTCCAGAAAGAAACTGTAAATACTATGAAGGATGACATTCCGTGGTAAATCCTGAAATGAGAACCGACAGACTGAGAGACTATCTAAAAGTTTTATGTGATGAACTCGAAACCGCAGCGTCTATGATCCAAGACAAAACGGTTTCGGATTATCTTAAAAAACTTGCTGAAACTTACAAAGGCAAACTTTATGAATGAGAAACTTCAAAAGTCTATGTCTTATCTGAAAGAAAGGAACATCTACATTTTAGATAATGTATTTAAACCTACTAATGCGGCCTCTACGGACGTTTCCGTGACTTTTGCAAGGTATCGTAGAGAAGTCCTGGATCAGTCGTTTCCCGCAGTAATCAGGAAACGTAAATAAGGATTGGGCGAGTGGTGAAATTGGTAAACACAAAACATTGCTTTTCTTAAAATTATTTATATAATGTAAGTAAGCGGGCGTATTCCAATCGGCAGAGAAAGAGAACTTAAAATTCTCAAAGTGTGAGTTCGAATCTCACCGCCCGTACCAATTATATAGGTGAAAAATATGAAAGTTTATGGGCCATATTTAAGAAAAGACAATAGGATGCACGTTATTTTGGTTTATAAAAATGGAAAAAAACAAACAAAATCCTATCCCAAGTTTTTAATGGAAAATCATCTTGGAAGAAAATTAAAAGAACATGAGACAGTAGACCATATAAACAATAATTTTCAAGATAATAGGATTGAAAATTTGCAAATTTTGTCTCGTTCAGACAATGCAAAAAAAGAATTTTTGCAAATTCATAGAAAAAGAAAATTATTTAAAGGTATTTGTCCTGCTTGCAATATTAAATTTACAAAGTTTTTAAATTATGTTTTAGGAAACTTAAAAAAACAAAAATCAGGGCCGTATTGCAGCAGAAAATGTGCTGGAAAAGGCTCTTATAAAAATCATTGGGAAAAAAAAGCGCTTGCCGGTTCGATTCCGGCCTCGCCTACCAATCATGAAAATATCAGAACTCATTGCTGTTTTTATATTGATGATCGCATGTCTTTTTACTGGCTATCAGACCGGAAAACTAGAGTGCAAAAAGATTGAAATCATAAAATGAATAACATTTGTGTAAATTGCAAACATTTTAAAAGTGGTGGAATAAGAGATGAAGATTATTGCAAGAATCCTTATTTAGTCACCATTGAAATACATAACGCAATTTACGGTGGTGTTACTTATCCTAAAATTAGAGATGCCAGGGAAAATTGTGTTGGAAATAAGTTTGAACAAAAGATTCGTTGGATAGACAGGATAAAAAAAGCCCCTCACATAGAGGGGCAAAACGGGAGGGCAACGAAGTGAAAACTGTACCAAAAAAAACGATTCAAGACATCATAAAAGAACACTATACACGGCAGGATCAACGAAACTATAAAGGTAAACCATGCTTACTTATGGAATTGTGGACTACTTATGAAGTGGGAACTGAGATACCTGGAGATGGCAAAACTTGTATCGACATGGAGCAAAGACCCATCAACTAAAGTTGGATCTGTAATTGTAGATTCAGATAATACTGTTATATCAGTAGGATTTAACGGTCTACCAAGACGAATACAGGATACAGATCAAAGGCTAAACAATAGAGACATTAAGTTAAAGATGATTATCCATGCGGAGATTAACGCAATAATCACCGCGAAAAGACCGTTAAATGGAGCAACGATTTATACCTATCCATTTATGTCTTGCTCTCAATGTGCGGGAATGATTATTCAATCCGGTATTTGTAGGCATATTTCCTACAAAACAAACAATGAGAGATGGAAGGATTCTTTTGATTTAGCGTTAGAGATGTTCGACGAAGCAAGAGTTATAGTTAATCTACTGGAGGAGAAATGAAACTATCTTATGAAGATATTCAAGTAATCAGAGACACTTTGATTTTGTCTAAATTCCTAGATCCTGAAGAAGCCAATACCTTGTGTGACATGGCTTCTAGGTGTCTAGATTTAGAATATGAATTTACACCTGGATCACCTCACCACGGAACTCAAAAGAATCCTCGTCAAACTTGAGAGCTAACTCTGGCTGAAGCAGGATTCCATTCTTATAAGTTAAAACAGCGAATCCTGACTGCCAGTTCGTCTTTTTACCTTCTAGGTAATTAACGAATTGCGGATCTCGAGATGAGTCCGCGGTCATCCCATGACGTACCGCATACCTGCGGCCCCTTCTATCGTCATAAGCTACAACATCGGCCCTGTGATCGTGTCCTGTAACAATGCTTACACCAGACTTTAGGGTATTGTTGTATCCAGCGTGGATACCACCGTTTTCCCTGTGTCTGATTTCAGTTTGACTTGGTTGCCCTTCGTTTACGGTAACAAACCAAGCAGGTGTCCATTCAGGGATATGGTCTTTAAGATGCACACCTTTTAAGTTTCGCAACTCAGGAAGGTTAGTAGCAATACGACTTTCCATCCTTAAGTCATGATTACCTGCCGTCCAGATTCTCTTTGAATTGGGAGAGGCTTTTAAAATCTCCCTAGACCTATCCTGTACTGCTTCAATTTCTTCAGCTACCGAAGGTTTAGACTCCCACCCAATAGACGGAAAACGACTAATGGAAGATCCATCAAAAGCATCGCCATTCCAGATCAAAGCAAAAGGTTTAAACTTTTTAGCTAAGTAAACATAAGCCTTGTGCATTACCGGAACGCTATCAGGCCAGTAATGTTGATCACCAGCCACTAAAATAACACCGTCTTTTACTTTTAACTTAACCTCTACACGATCTGCTGTAATGAGCATTGTTTGATCGTATTTTTCTCTGTGCAATTTATCAAACGTAGGAAGAATAATTTCATATTTTTTTTCCATACGTCTACGTCTTCTACGGACATTAGATTCTGCAAGATTAAAATATTTTGCAACTTCAGCCGTTGATTTAAGTTTGTTCCAAGCATCTATGAATTGCTGATCAGTAAAATTTGATTTCATATTCCGCCCTTCCATCCCATTTCTTTGCAAACTATCTCAGCAAGTGCGTAGAAGTTCGCATCGTGTAAGTGATGATCACAGTCAGCGTTTTGTTCTAACGCAGCATGGATCATTTCATGTGCGACGATCTTTAATACGTCTTCGATTGTTTTTGCTTTTTTATTGACTACTAAAACTTGGTCGGGCCAGTAATAAAGCCCCCAAAACTTCTCCATGTTAAGAGCTTTAAACCTTACTTTAACAGGAAGCCGTATGTCTTTGAAAGCAGTCTTTTTTAAAAGATTGTAAGACGCTTTGATAGACTGTTCAGTAACAAGCATGTCATCCCATTAGATATATGCTTCGCTCGTCTTTACGTCTTTTGACTAATCCAGGTAACTCTCGACCACCTGCTTTAGTCCACATCATAAACGAGTCTGCTGCGCCATCAAAATCGCCTCGATTATGTTTCATCCTGAGCGTAGACCTTTGTAGATTCCCTAATCCTACGTTGAAACTAAATGACACAAGCGCATCAAAGCGCCACTGAGTAAGATAACTAGGGCAAAGTCGTAAAACACCCTGTTCAAACCGCTGTAAATCGTTTTTAAGGAGATTATCCACTTCATCTGGTGTCAGTATCCTATCCCAACCTTCCGGTATCGCCAGAGCCTTCCTATCCTCGAATTTGACGGATATATGCGAAGGATCTATTACATGCCCAACTCCGACAGTCCAAAGCAAGGCAGGACAACGGTAAGGTTTTAACTTAATACCCTCATGGTGTTTAATAACCCTAATGGCTTCAGGGCTTACGTTCATTTCTTACTAAACGCCTGGGTTCCAAACCAAAAAGCCACGACAGAAGACCAGATAATCTGAGTTTCGTCATCCCAAAGTTGATCTAACATTACGGTGAATTCCGCACCCATCTTCCATGCATAAACAAAACCAGCAATCTCTACAAAGCAAAACAGCATAAAAAGACCGTATGTAATACCAGGGCGAACCATAGTCCTAGCATTAACAACCCACTGACTTGCACCTTTACCGATCTCAATGTCGTGCTTATAAAGAGACTCACGCTCTTGAACAGCGGTCTGTAAAGCAATCTGATCGGTGCGGATTTCCTCTACTTTCTGTTGAGACAGGAAGCCTAATTTCATAGCCTCTAACTCTTTTTCTCTCTGGATCTGAGCAAGAGCTAATTCATGTTTTTTATCGGACTTATCCTGGAAGAAATCTAACAGTTTAGGTAAACCACCAGCGAGGAAAGATACGAGAGTAGATAATAGAGTAATCATTGGATCACTTAACCTTAAATGATTGAATTGCGATAATAAGTCCACCGATAAATGTACCAATCACAATCAATGGCTTTGCAAACTTAGCCAACCAATCAAGAACAAGAAACGCACCGCTGGCTGCTTCAAATGCCTTAACCATACCTGCGGTGTTTTCCTCGACGCGATCTACTTTTTTCTCTACTGCTATAAGTCGTTCGTATATCTCACGATGGCTGATTTCGTTCATGATTATTCCTCGGATTGCATTTGCTGTACTTGACCTCGAGCACCGCCAGTTAAAAAGTCTCTAGTAGCGGCATTAACATAATCAATTCCATATCTAGTCATAACATCAGTAGCTTCTTTTACCTTTTTTGGATCAATCGTTTTTGCTTGCGGCGCAACAATTGACATAACTTTCATCGCGTCTTTTGGATTAAGCAAAATATCTTTCAACTTTTGCTCTGTTCCCTCTAACGCTTGTTTAGCCCAAAATTTACTAAAAATATAACTCATTGCATAAACTGGCCCTGAAATAGGGTTATAGAACCTAGATAAAATAGTTTCAGGTGGAACACCAATCATTTGCTCAATAGGAGTCTTAGGTACCGTTTCTCCACGGAAAGGTACGTTAGTTATATCTCTAGTTAAACGATCTGCTGCAATAGCAAAGTCTTTAACTTTTTCTGAATATGTAGCGCCAAATACACGATTAAAGATCGCTGATTTATTACGATCATTTAATACTGATAAAGGATCTCCAGAATTAACAATGTCATCCAGCATAAACGACCTTACAGCATTTAAGTTATCTTTATTCCCACCGTATTTACGCAAAAATCCATCAGTAAACTCTCTTGATCCATACATAGAACTAACAAGTTGTTGAGTGTTCTTTCCCTCAAGTCTCAATAATTCGTCACCGGCAATCTTTGTAAAGTTTGCGTTAAGACGATTTTTATAATCATTAAGTTTTTGAACGTCACCAACAGCAGCCCTAACTTCATCTTCAAGACCAGGAACTAATGACATTCCACCTTTGTTTTTTTCAATCCATTTGTTCGCAAGTTGAGGATTGATAATGTCATTCCTTAACGAGCTTTTAGCAAAATTATCAAGATAAGCATCTTTAACAAGCCTCACACCATCATCACCAACGGCGTTTATGAAATCAATTACATTGGACTTGTTTCCAATAATTGCCGGTGCAATCTGTTCGTTAAACTTTTTCCTGTCTACGTTTTGTAAGGTAAAGGAATCAAAAGGAAGACCAACCTTCTTGAAATATTCTTTGTCTGCATTTTTATAAGCAGCAACAAAGTTCTGGTCAAGACTTTCAATGGTTGAATTAACCTTGTCTTTCAATGTTCCTAAAAGCCTAATCTCAGACGGTTCATTTGTCTTACGAAGTTGACGATTGATTTCCCTTTTAAGAGAATCAAGATCATCTACTCCAGCAGGAGCAAACATTTGTTTAACACCGCCAGTTAATTCCTCTCCTTTAGCGCCAAGAATTACAGGTGTTTCAACCTCAGCAGGAGCAAATCTGGATTTAACTTTAGAATAAATGCTAGGAAACGTCTTAAAAATATCAGACGCTTTTTCGCTGGCAACAAAGTTGTAAATATCTCCAACAGAAGCGGCAGGTAATTCAACTTTATTTTTAGCGGCGATATCAAATGCTTCCTGATAAAGCGGCCTGACAAGCGCCCTTGCGTCATCTTCTTTCTTGGTTATAAGCGATGAAATCTTTTGACCAAAAGTAAATGGATCAACAGTTTCAATATTTGAAATGTCCGCTATCTGTTCATCAATAGAACGTATTTTTCTTTCAACTGGTTTTTCTGCTTTAGGTACTGAAATACTTAATTCTGCCTTCGATGGATCACCAAAAAGGCGCATCTGATTTAAAGTTAAAGCTGCTTTTGCGCGTTCAAATTGATCTGAGTAATTAGCCCTGAATACCGGATCTTTAGCAGCCAAACCTTGAATAAAGTTGTTGATTACAGGATTATTTGCCAATACAGCATTGATAGGCAATTCAACAGATTCTGCGCCAGGAGCCTTAATAGACACGCCCTTTTGAGCCTTAACAGCATCCTCTATAACAGATGCAAACTTAGGATCTGCGGCGGCAGCAGCAATAAAGATATTGTTTATACGAGAATCAATATCTCTAGTAAGCTCATCCTGTGGAACTCTACCTGAGAAAGAATCCAGTTTTGTTTTAAGTGCTTGTGCAGCAGGGGTCAGTCTTGGTACAAAACCAACTAAAGACTGCGCCGCGCCGCCGCCAATAAAACTACCTACGATTTCACCAGCCGTAGGTGCTCCAATCTTTTGACCTGCAAATCGACCAGCTTGCGCCCCACCTTCTGCGCCAGCACCAATGGCTGCGGCCTCAACTGGACGAGTAACTGCCTGACCAAATAATCCCATTCTCCTTGCGGCAGAAAGACCTGGAAACAAATAACTTTCAGGAGAAGTAACAGATTCAATTCCGGCACCAATAATTTTTTCAGTTCCAGTTTGTGGTTGAGCGCCAGTAGATCCTAAAAAAGACATCAGCGGGTCATATACAGACTTTCTAATTTGAGTAAACGCTTGCGCTGGATTAACCAATGGAGTCTCAGGAACATTAACTCCCATTGATCTTGCCATTGCTCTTTGCATGGCAGACTCAGCGCCTAATGCAGAACCACCAGCAGCAAGACCTGTTGCGATACTACCTGCAAAGCCTTTTCTAGCGGCCTCGGCTTTATAGTCACCAGACGGCTCTCCAGCCAAAGACATCAATGTAGCATCTGATAACTTTGAGTAATCACCGGCAGCAAGAGCCTCAAGTTCTGCGTCAGATAGCTTTGAATAATCTACACTCATATGTCACCTTGAGGTTATTTTGGTTGTGATCGACGTCTTTCTAATTCTGCCGCCGCTTGTTCGGCAGGAGTCAAGTTTGTTGGAGAAACAGTTTCAAGCTCTTTAAACTTATAAACATTAGCAATGTTTTTTGGCTTATGTCCTTCTGCAACAGCTAAATCACGTTGAGTTTGTATCTCGTTATTTGCCCTATTTGTCGCAACAGCTTTTAAAGCATTTAGCGTGGTTTTAATTTGATTTTGCGTTTCAATAGATGGAGTTCCAGTAAACAAAGTAGATGTGACATCTGTAAATTTGCCAATAAGTGACGGATCGCCACCAGCAGCTTGAATTTCTTTAATTGCTAAATCTCCACCGCCACCGATTGCCCTTGCTAATTGAACCCTTGCAGCATTAAATGATGCAAAGTTATTTTTTTTCATTGATATATCAAGTTGCTCAAGTGCTTGTTGAGTAGTCTTAACAACCTTTAAATCATCTTTAATAGTATCTTGTATCTCATTGCGAAGTGTAGTAATGGTCTTTAAATCTTTTAAGCCCGGAACAAGAACTTGAGTAGCGCCAGCTTTGGCTCGTCCAGTAGCGGATGCTTCAGCTCGACGATTGACTTCAGCAATCTCATTTTGATTTAAATCAGACACCCTTTTTTTATATAATTCAAAAGCAATGGACTCGCGCTCAGCGCCAAAAGTCATTGGTTTTTCAATTTTAATTAACTGTGCGAGTTGAGCATCAATATTAGCTAATGCAGCAGTTTTTTCTTCAGAATCAGGTAATGCTGAAATTTGATTACGATTATTCCGCAAATTAGCAACATATTGTGCTTCTTGAATATTCGTTGGAATTGCAGTTTGTTTTTCTCTGGTGGCTGCTGCAACACGTTGTGCAACAAGAGATGCAGATTCAAGAACCTTTCGTTGTTGTTCTGCCAGAACAGCAGCAAGCCTAGCATTACCCATCTCAGAGGCCATCCTAGCACCTTGAGCAAGTGACTCAGGATCATTAGGGTCAATGTTACGAAGAATCTGCTGTTGTTGAGCAATCATCCGTAACTGAGGATCTTCAGCGCCAAGCATAGATCCAATACCGCGACCAAGACCACGGCCAGCGGAATAGAAGCCAGCAGACGCTTGTTGGAATGGACTGAGTTGAGCAAATTGCATTGCTTCCTGTTGATCTTCGGCCTGTTGGGAACGCTGATACATCTCAGGAGTTAATCCAAACAAACCGCCTACGATTGAGTCTTGTGCCATGATTGACCTTTTTTAATTATTCAAACCCTGACGGGGTAGAAAAATAATCAGCAGAACCGTAAGGGCTAGATGATCCTCCACTAAATAATCCGCTAAATGGATTGTTCATGTTAGAGAAATCATATCCACCAGCAGACCTACCTAAACCTTGAAGGAAACCACCCATCGGGCTTAACTCATTTGCTCTTTGAAGTGTTTTCGCGGCGTTAATACCACTTAATAACAGTGCATTTGATCCGGTAGGACTTGCTACTTTTCCACCTAATTCCATGCCAAGTTTAAGAGGATCAATGCCAAGATTTTCAATTGCTCCAACAGTTCCAAGGCCAGTTGAAAACGGAGCGTAAGCACCAGTCAGACCTTGACCATAACCACCTAAAAGACCAGCACCAGTTCCAAACAGTCCGGCACCAAAGGCAGTCTGTTGTTGACCGGCTTGCATGGCTTGAGCAGCTAACTGAGCATCTTGTTGAGCTAATGCGTTGTAGTAGGCTTCCATCTCAGGAGAAGCGGCACCAAGACCCGCAGCACCGCTAGGACGCTCACCAGTGCCGCCTACGGCTAATCCACCACGACCAGTCTGGAATAAACGGTTTTGCAGTTGAGCAAATTGGCGCTCTCTGGAAGGCGCTAAAAGCTCTTGCTGCTGAGAAATATACCGTTCTGCCGCTTGTTGTGGAGATTCTGCGAGATACTGATTTCCTAAATTAAACAGTCCAGTAGCGGCACCTTGTAGCGGAGCGTAAAGACCAGGCGCTTGTTCGGCAAAGCCAAGACCCTGACCAGTGAGTGCCATGATCCTATCTTGATATCCCCTAAGCTCTGGAGAAACCTCATATCCCGCAGAAGATAATCGACCAGTAGTAGGGTCGTACCCAAATTGAGAGCTACCAAACCTGGTAGTAATACCAATAGGTCGGAATCGCGCTTCATCAGCGGCGATCCTTGCGGCTTCAGTTTGAGCTGCAGCAGATTGAGCAGCAGCAGATTCCATTGCTGATGCTTGCTTCTTTGCTCCCATGTACCCTAAGACACTACCGACAATACTACCCATAATTTTCTCTCCAGAGATACAGCTTTCTAGTTATTCCATCCAAACAGTTGTGATTCTCAATTAATTTAAAACCTATCATTGAAACAAATTTAATCATCTTTTCATCGTCTATAAACGGCATTGCGTATATAGGTTGCTTCTGTTTTCTAGCCCAATCATTCCAATCTTTACTAAATTCTTTCTTGATACTTTTTGTCCATTTAAGTACATCCATGTGAACAAATAACAAACCATTTACATCCTCTGTGTAGATAATGTAATAATCAGTTGTAATTACAGGAATCTTCACGCAGTCCGTTTCCACATAAATACTGTGATGTAAGGCTGATAGTTCGCATTGGTCGCGCTTGCGCCTTCTGTGCTGTTGGCTACGGTGATGCCGGTGACTGCGGATGCAGTCGTATTAGAATTTGAAGCTGCGCCAACTGATGTGCCGCCAAAGACACCACCGCCGCCAGCAACAGTAACTACAACTGTGTGCGTATGCCCAGGATCAGTGACCGTCGCAGTATGCGTGTGGCTTGGCAAAGTAGCATTAGCACTACCGCCAGTTTCTTCAGCCGTATCAAATAAAACATTGCTTGAGTCAAAGCCAACAGGCACCCGTCCTGCGCCAAATGCTGTCCAAGTGCCAAAACCAAAAAGTGTTGCAGGATTGGTGCTTACTGAAGCATTTGTATATATTGAACCAACAGGATAGATAATTGCATAAACAGCAGCCAAAGCCGACTGAACAAAAGCAGTTGTAGCTAAAGAAGTATCGTTATCACCATAAGTCTGAGTAACGCCAACAGTTCCGGTAGGAAGTGTCACGGTTCCAGTAAAAGTAGGAGATGCCGTATCTGCTTTAGTAGAAACAGCAGTTGCAATGTTATTGAATTCAGTGTCAATCTCAGTACCTTTGACGATCTTATTGGAATCGCCAGCAGGTAAAGTATCTTTGGTCGCAAAGTTAGTGCTTTTTGTGTAATTACTCATATTTATCCCTAGCTAAGTTTTCCGTTCTTGGCCTGTATCTCAATTTTCTGAATACTTAACGCAGCGCCATTGATATTTGCTTCATATCCTGTTTGAACCAGTTTTCCGGTTCCAGTACCAGATACAGTTAAAGTCTGTATAAGTTGTCCATCACTGTAATAAGCAACCGGAGAGCCATTGGCACCATATTCAGCAACACCATATTCAGAAATGCCTTGTATTGGAATTAAGGCATTATCTGATAAATAATTATCAGTTAAATCAAACGCCCATTTAAAAGTGACGTATTGATTTGTTCCGCCAATAACAACAATAGAGATTCTTTTAAGTACAGAAGTCTGAGATACGTTTCCTAAGTCTGCGTAGTTGGTGTAATACTGCATCCTGTAGGAAGAACCATCATCTTGATAACCGGTGTACTTCATTACATAACCAGTTTTACCAAACAACAAATCTCCGTTAGCTCTGGAATAAAGAGCTTTTGGATCTATAGAATTCCAAACTGTTACTCGTAATGAACCATCTTGTAATTGTCCCCTAGTATCAAAACAGTAAACCTGTTTTACAGATGGTAAAGTAATCAGATAAAAAGCGTTTCTTTCAGAGAATACAGACTTAACTTTTGTTAAATCTTCTCCTGCAACAATATCCATTAAGTCGTTTCGTACATTCTTTGAAAGATCACGGAAAGGAAGTGATTTTTCTTGGATCGTCCTCATTAACGAACGAACGCCAGTATTGGAAAGAAACAAAACATCTGTACCAATAGCTTTAACACTGTCCCTGGCAATACAACCAGTTCCAATAATTGCATCATCAATTATCAAGTCCGCAGGAGTGGTTGCGTTTTTATAAACAAGAATTTGATTCTTGCCAAAGATAAACAAATATCCATTGTGAGAAGCAAGAGCTTGGATTTCATCAACACCTTCACCCCAAACCCTGGATACATCAAGACTTCCAGCAGTTCCGGTATTCCAGATATGTCCGGCAAGAAGATCTGAGAACGAAAGAGTGACTTTATTGGTTGAGGTGTTAGCTACCCATAATCTACCGTAAGCACTTAAAACGATATTCGCACTAGGAACAGTACCAGAGTATCCAGTCTTTTCAGATACCCTGCGATACGTTGTATTACTTACAGCAGGATCGTAAATTAACGGGTCATGTCCAGTTTGAAAGAAGTATGCGATATTGTTTAAGGTCGCAATACTCCAGTTATTAGCAGAAATCGTAGGAGTAGAACCACCACCGCCGTAGGTAAGCTCAACAACTACATTGCTGGAATTAAGTTTAAATAACTTGTTATTCGCAGCAAATACAATCGTTGCTGTACCATCTGATTCTACAAGCTCGTGTAAAGCCTGAATGTCGTTTGATCCAACAGCGCCAGAACTTGAATTTACCTTTGTATAACCTTTGCGCGATCCAATGCGTCCATATTGGTCAATAATACAATTCGTCGCATTTAAAGCAAAACCAGCAGCTAAATCTAAAGGAGAGTCTTGGGTATTTAGTCCAAAAAACCCTGGGGCTGCGATAGCAAATATTTGAAGTTGTTGCGCCATTAGATAGCAATAAACTCTTGAGATTCAGGATAGCGAGTAGCTTCTAAAGCAATGTAATCCGAAAGCATTTGACGATAAAGTTGATATGCCTCAGAACTGTTAAGACCGCCATCTTCACCGCGTTCAACTAAAGCCCTAGCGTAGGCGTTTTGAATTACAAGATCCTCTGATACTTTAATAACAGTAGAATCTGAAGACAATTCCGCTTGAGGAATAATCAGAGAGAATTTGAGAGAGTAAGCAGTATCAGGAACAGGGAATACGTTTACTTTCGTATCGTAACTTCCGTCCACTCCGTTGAAAGCAAAATAAGTAGGAATATTCTGAGCAGGAGTTCCAAAACTCAAATACCTGTTCATCTCAGAAAATGAAATGTTTTGCATAGGTATTTGCGAGGTAACATTCAATACATCAGAAACGCGGAATTTAGATCCGCTACCAGTAACAGAATATGAACTAACTCCAGCAGAGGTAGTTACTGTTACGTTAGTGAATAATGCGTTCCAGTTAAACGCATCTTCTACTTGTCGTTTTGCATCATTTACAAATCGACCAATAAGAGTAGAGTAAGATGTTTGCGTAACGGTAGATACCTGGACTTCACGGAGCCTGCCCAGAACATCATTAACCGCTTGTAAGTATGTTTTGCTCATTCTCTTTGATTGCCTTTAAGAACAAATGTCATTGCAATAGCAAAAGAACTCCCTGCGTCTGGAGTTACTCTAACTTGATCGCCTTCCTCCAAAACAACATAATCTCCACCTCCTAATGTAAGATACTCTTTAGAGCTAAAACTGTATTGACTTAAAATATCATAAGCAATAGCGGCGCTCGAGTCATACCAACTTAAAGTAAAATGCTTTGTATTTCCACCTGTGTTGTGGATATAAGTGAGGTTCCATAGCGCACGATAACCTGTCGGCACTGTATAAAGTGTCGAGGTTGAACCAGCAGTCGGGGTTGCGCCTACAGAAAGTTCCCGCATCAGAATCCCTTAAATATCAGTAAGGAGGCCCGACGCGGGTTGTCACCTAGAGGTTTTGCAGAGAATACCATAAATCAAAAGCAAATCACCACTTAACCTTATCCGCCCAAAAAGCCGCTGATAATTTACCTTTTGCGATGTTTTGTGCGTGTCGTGCTTTGAATGATTTACGTCTAGCTTTATCTGCTTCCGATTCCCCAGGTTTAGCAGGAGAGCCGGATACACCTTGTTGACCAAAACGAATCAATTTAACAGTATCACCAGACTTTGCTAAAACAGCATGGCTTTTAGTCGGATGTCCTGGGGTTTTTTTAGGTTTATTAAATCCAGAAAACTGTTCTTTCCCGCGTTTAATCATTTACGGCCTCGTTTAGCGGTCTTTTTAGCGGCCTTAAAAGACGCTGCTGTAGGAGCACCTTTAGTTCCAGGCTTACGCATTTTTTCCCCACTACCGGCTTTGATCCTTGCTTGTTTAGCATGGATATTTGCGTAAAGACCCTTCATTTCTTTTTCCTTGTCATTCCAGCTTCAGAAAGAGCAATAGCCACGGCTTGTTTCTTAGATTTAACAATCGGGCCTTTCTTTCCAGAATGTAGACTTCCAGCCTTATACTCTCGCATGACTTTAGCTACTTTCTTCTGACCTTTCGTTGCTTTCATATTTGCCTTTCGTTATAGGGCCACCGACCAACCAAGCATTGCAAGTGCGGTCGGCAGCACACTTAAAATGGAACAGTTCACAGTAACCTAATTTGGCGGTTTCAATGACCTGTTCTTCATATTCCATAGGGCTTTTTTCTTCGCCTTCCATGCCATTTTTAATACATTCAAGCATCTCAGGAGTTTGAATAAAAGCAGCACAGTTCCCACATCGCATAGTCTTAACTTGATCCGTGGGAGTGTTATACATTTTGGCTTTTTTAAGCCAAAACGCATCATTAGGTTCATTTGGATTGGCGGGGCCGTAACCATACTCTTTAAAAGCATGATTCCTATTTTTAAGGTTAATTCCTACGTCCTGAGTAGCAATAGGACACTTAGCGCCAAACAATCCATTTTCCATGATTAACCTATTTTTCTCGGACGGCCAACTTTAACTTTAGGAGCTAAAAAAGGGATATTTACCCTTTCTTGCGGATCTTGTTGTTCTTGATCAATACGGACATAACCAGCGTGTCCTTTCATTGATTCAATATCATGAGGTAAAACAAATTCAACAGTATTGCCACTTTGCAAACACTTAAATACAGCCATAATTTACTTTCAAAAAAACAGGGGCCGAAGCCCCCGTCTTTAATCAACCATCCTGCCTACAACAACGCGGATAGTAGCGGAAGCTAAGTCTACAGCACCGCCAGATTCATTCTGATACCGTAAAGAAACAACACCGGCAGCACTGACATAAGGCGTAACCGTAATACCAGCCAGATCAACAGATGACGAAAAGCTAATAACATGATCACCAAGAACAACGCCTGGAACAGCAATGGTATTGGTTTCGCCAGCACCATCAGCAAGGTTACTTGCATCTAACGTGCAGGAAACCTCCCAAGTATCACTATAAATACCACGGAACTGCTCATTACCTTGACGAGCAACAACAGAGGTAGCAGCGGCCATTTTATTCTCCTAAAACAATTAAGAAATCCCCCCCCGTTTCTGAGGGGGGAATTTATTAGGCCGGAACAGCCAGAGCAACAGCGGAGCTAGAAGTAGCAGCACCAACGCTTGCAGCCGTACGCATCGCCTTAACACCGTACAGGGTATCGGCGGTGTACAGCGTAGCCAGATATTCCTGCTTGTATTGTGTTTGCGAACGGATACCAACTTGCTCAACCAGAACCATCGAGTCACGATGACCCATCAGGCAGATACGATCCGCACCGCTGTTACCCGCGCCAGTGTCGGCGTTGGAGGTAACGAATACGGGCATACCGTACAGGTTGCCAATTTCACCATTACGGATGGTGTTGTTGGAACCAGCCTCACCAACGAACGCTTGCTCAGTGTAACGAGCCAGGCCCATCAGCGTGTTGCGGCTCGACGGCGGAATGATAAAGAAACGACCGTCCATCGGGGTGTCGTTATCATCCAGACGCTGGATCGTGCGACGAATAGCAGCATCCGTCAGAGCAGCGGCGTTCGAGCTCGAGCTGTTGTACGCGGTCGTGCCATCCGAACCAATGTAAGCTTTGGTCGAAGCGGCTGACGTAGCGTAATCGTTCGTACCAATCGTAGCGCCGTTGAAAGCGCGACCCAAGCGGATCAGGTCGGTATCAACTTGACGCGCCAGAGCGTAGCCAGCGTCTTCCGTGTAGAACGAACGCAGCGAAGACAGGGCTTGGACTTCAACGATGTCTTCGATCAGTCGGCTGTATTCGTAGTGCTTGTCGATCAGGACTTGCACTTCCGATTCCGTGGCGGCAATCAGGGTAACAGCGGTCGAAGCAGCTTTGGCGGTTGCAGAACCACGGGTCGGCGAAGGAACGTGAACGGTGTCACCTTTCTTGCCTTTGTAGTTCATTTTCTTAACCAGGTTAGCAGCAACGAGGTTTTTCTTGTATGCAGCCACAATCTCGTCACTCCAAATTTCAGGAATGAAAGTTGCTGCGGTGGTAATGGTTACGGCAGGGGTAGGAAACGCCATGGTTAATTCTCCTTAAATTATTTAACTCTGCCCTCTTGATACGCTTTCATGATCTCATCGCTGAGAGCTTCGTATCGTTGAGGATCAGTCATTTTCAAACGGATCAGGTCAGCCCTACGGTAGACCCTACGCGAAGATTCTCCAGATCCACCAGTATCAACAGATGCGGCTTTAAGACTTTGCTTACGGACTTCTTTGCCTTCATTCTCCGCTTGCTTTGACTTAATTGACCGCAATGCTTTATAGGTGGAAAGCAACTCATTAGCACTGTCGTAATCAAACTCACCGTCTGCTTTAGCATAAAGTCCAAGCCTTACAGGACTTTCTTTAACCCAATTAGCAAAGTCACTGTTATTAACAATGTCAACGTAATCAGGATGGTCTTTGCTGAGTTTTTGTTGGATCTGCATCTTTTTAAACTCTTGCGTGGCTTGTTTTGCAGCTAAAACATCAGGGTGTCGATCAACAGTATTCTGAATTGCTTTTTTCGGATCTTCAAAAAAATCTACTTCAGGCTCTTGTTGCTGGATGTTTTCTTGATTCTTATTGATATTTTGTTTAATGAGTTCATCAGCAAGTTTGCGGACTTCACCGACTTCTTGAGCTTGCTTTCCAATGAGCTTTTCAGCCTCTTGGTGCATTTTAACAATGTCATCTAAAGACTTGCCCTGGTATTTCTCAGGGAGTTCATTGGTATTTTGCCCAACAGTGTCTTCCAACTTTGCTGATTCTTTACTATCAAACGTATCAATTTCAGTATCAACTAACATTTTTTATACCTTTCCTGCCGCTATGGGTTGTAGGAGATTAACTCGCCAAAATTGGTTAAGAGTTAGCTTTCTGTTCAGACTTTAACTTTTCACGATGAATCCGATCAAATCTGCCATGAGCAGAGGGAAAATGACCAGACCATCCTTCTAACTTAAAGGACGGAGCAGAGATTAGGCGCGAAGCTGTCGCACCACATTCACACAGAACGCTATTCTGTTGATATTCAACGTAGCGATCTAATTTATGCCCGTTTTCACAGGCGAATTCATAAATACGTTTCATTTTTCACTTAAATCTTCGTATGCTCTTTCACTTATTTGTTTAAGATTCTTTAACCAAGTAAGTATTGAAAGCTCACCTTTTTTAAACTGCAACTGAGATTCATTCTCAATAACAGATATATTGTTCAAAGCATATACCATATTGTCAATATCTTCAACAAGGTCTTTCCATCCTTCAGTGGTCATCATGGAAAACCTGTCTTCATAATACTTTTGTAATTCAGGTGTCATTCTTGCTCTTTAACCTGGGGTTCAGCTTGTTTCTGAATATTCTGAATCAGAGCAGATACCTGTACAAACGGCATCTGACCAAGAGCTTGAAGAACACCATTTACTTCAGCAACAGTCAATTTCAATTCCAAGATTTTTTGATCGTTCATTTAAACCCTCGTATGATTTCGGTAAAAATATGGTGCATGTTTGTCCATCACTAATTGCACAACCCTCTACTATTCCACCTACTGCTTTGCTACAAATACCAAATGAATTATCTGTGTAGTTATATATCCAATTTTGCTTTGGTATTTTGAATTCTATGCAGTGCTTTTCTTCGTGTTCCTTTAAGTCCAGCGTTAGATGTGCCGGGCAAAATAATACCGAAAGAAGGATAGCATCTACAAGGAGTCCAAGTAGAATTAGCATAAATCATCTATTTAACTAATTACTCCACGGCAGCGGCAGAACAACGTCCGCTTTACCGTCCTGCTGAACGGCGCAATCCATCTGTTCGATTAGCCAAGTAAACATTATGTCTCCAGTATTGTCTTGTAAGTAGCAATCACTTATGATGATTCTGTAAATTAAATCAAAACACTATTTAAAAAGTGTGGTCATTTTAGATTCCTAAGTGTTAGGTTTAATCAACCTCGCGTTACCATTACGCGGATATTTCCAGAACCGGGCGCTATGCCTGCAAGTGAAGTATTTGTCATATACACGGTTACAGTGTTTGCGGAAGTTACATTTGCAGTCATTACTAATCCGGCAACACTGAGCGAATAAGAGGCAACAGCCAAGTCCCCTAATGCTGCGCCTGTTACAGTTACCGTGAATACTCCTTGTCCCGCAGCGGCAATAGTTCCCGGTGTTGCTGCAATTGTTCCAGTTAAATATCTCACCGCCCCAATAATGTTCTGGACGTTGGAAATATAAGTTTGCGTTCCTGCGTCAGAGAATGTTCCGGCAAAACCAGTTTTATTAAAGCCCGCATTGACAACCGAGCAACGGATTGCGCCAACATCTATGTTAATGCTGCTATGTTGCCCACCCAAAATAGCACAACGCACAGCAGTTGTTCCGAACGCAATAAGATTGGTTGAGTCAACGCCATGTAATTCAAGAGCAGTTGCTTGGCAGTAAACATCAGCCACCGTATTTGCTTCAAAGTCTGTTCCAAAAAACTTATCGCCATTTGATGCGGAAGATAGAAAAACTCCGTATGTAGAACAGGCTTCCGAAGTGCCGCCGAGGAATACGTTACCAAGAGAGCCAGTTGATTGAATACCTATATCTGGCCCCTCAATCACGGGGTTGATAAAGGTGCAATAGCTAACCGTCTCGCCAGGATTGCGAATTTCCATGCTTACGCCGAAAGCGGGCTTTGTCGTTGAATACCACCCTCCTTCGTTTACAGAGCAAATAAAGTTCTCGAATATGTTGCAGACAGCAAATTTAATTAACAACCCTGCTGACGTTGTGCCAGCACCACGAACATTGAAACCAAACTTGCTATGGTGAACTGACCTGATATAAACACCGTTTAGCCCTGTAGCTATGCCGTCCACAATAAAGCCGGTCATCTTCATGTTGTAAACATAGCCAGAACTACCGGAGTCAATAATTACAGCGTTTACTCCTGCGGTAACACATCGCAGCCGAACCTCACCTTGCCCCTCAATTTCGGCGTTTTGAATAGCCCAATTTGGAGAGGCCGTATATTTGTAAATGCCAGAAGGAAAAATCAATTTGTAGCGTGTTGCATTGGCGGCAATAAAGTCCCTAGCTGCTTGTAGAGCTACTGTGTCATCAGCTACCCCATCACCAACCGCACCAAAGTCTTTTACATCAACCACAGCGTCAGCGTAGAGTGCGTTCTGTCTTGCTTTAGAAAGTGTTGTCATTGGAGTTCCTAAATATTAGATTTAGATGATGCCGACCCAAGCACCAGCCCGTTTATGGTAAATGCTTGTAAGCGCACCACCATCAGCGCGGAAATAAAAATCTCCGTCAATACCGTTAGCGTTATTTGGCGCACCAGTATTTCCGTAAATTCCTGTCGCACTCTGAAACGCACCGGCATCAGTTCCGGGGTTTATCTTGTTCTTGAACCAAGTGGTTGAGTTAGCATTTATTCTTGCTGCTGCGACTCCTTGCGCGTATAAGAAAAGAATTCCGTTTGTAGCGGCAGCGTCTACTACACCTAGATTCAACGTATTGTCCGCGCTTTCCCACTTAACTACGCGAATAGCTGTTCCCGCAGTGTCAGAAGCGCGCACGCTTGCGCCCTGCGAATTCAGATATAAATCTTTAGACAATTCCGCATACGCACTCAAACCGCTACGCATCCAGAACGTATTTGTTCCGGCATCAATTAACTGCGCGGCTTTAGAAGAATCACTGCTAGTTGGGTTAAAAAGAATCTGTGTATTAACAGCGTTTGCCGTGACCCTAAATGCGTAGCCACCGCCGCCCGGCTCATTTATGGTGTTGTATGCAATCTGCGCCATCCTTGCGTAATTGACTCGGATAGAGTCAACAGCAGGCGGTGTGCTAAAGAAGTTTCCTTCAACCAAAACACCTTCTGGAATTTCCGTGGCGCTTGTTCCATCAATATCTAACAGTGCGTTGTTTGCGTTTCCAGCAGAGGTTTCAAACAGATTGCGAATTACCCTCGTTGCATACCCGTTCTTAATTTGAATGCCGCCTCCAGAACTGACAAAGCTGTTTCCAACAATGTCTATGCCGTGAGGTGTATTGCCTGGACTAACAAAAACACAATTCAAGTAAATGCCTACATTGGCACCAGTGAATATGTTATTCAAAATACGAATCGAATCTCCAGCCTCATCCAAATACATGCCGTTTGCAATTGTGCAATCTTGTATGACCGAGGTGAAGAACCCATCCACAAGTGGCGTGGCGTTGGGAAGCGTTACAATTCCGCGACCACCCAGAGCGTCTAAACGAAGTCCGCTGAACTGTGACGCATATACAGCGCGGGTGGTTATGTCGATTGCAATGGCGTGGCGACCAGGGGTTCCACTCACCGGCCCGATGCGGAAGTCTTTAAGGATAAATCCGCTTTGCGTATCGTCGCTGCTACTTGGACTAATTTTGATGATGTCAGTTGTAGCACCTACTGACGCGGCCACTTTAATGTACGAACGGATGCCGTCACCAAATAGCGTAATTTGTTTTGATAAGGTCAGTGTGTTTGAGACAAGGTAGTTTCCTGCTGGCAGATAAACGCTTTGCCCGTTTATTTGTGCGGCAGTAATTGCTGCTTGAATAGCTACTGTGTCATCTGTCGTTCCATTACCAACCGCACCAAAGTCTTTGACGCTGACACTCTCCCTCAGCTTGGCTTGGACGGTTGTTGCCACGGCTCCAGTTCCAGCAGGAGTATAAGAAACAACAGAGGCATCAACAGCATCAGTACTTACTATTTCCTGCCCAATCATACTATAGACTGTATCACCAACCAACGCAGGATTTGTAAGTGTAATGCTGGAAACTGAGGTCTCAGTGTAGTCTACATTTACTGCAAGCCGAAGACCATTGTAATAGATTGCAAGACTAGCAACTCCAGGAACATAGGTAGTTGAAAAGTTAACTACAGTCTGCCCTGCTGTCATCACCTGATACTGAGGACTGTAAGTGAGCAGAGTAGACGCCATCGTGCCATTCGTGGACATCGTAGAAATGACCTGAATCTTATCGGCCAAATCTTGTGACACTACCTCGCCAACGTTTATCACGCTGCCATTGGACAAATTAATAATGAGAGAGCCATCAAAGTCGATACTGGCATCAGTGACAGAAACTCCATCAACACCGTCTATTCCATCACGGCCTGGCAATCCATCAGCACCTTTTGCACCAACAAGTCCATCACGACCAGGATGCCCATCTTTACCATCACGACCATCAGCACCATTACGCCCGTCTTTGCCATCTTTAATAGACAAAATACGTTCAGATAGCTTGTCGGCAACATCGCCATATTCTCCACGAAGATCAGCTTCAATCTTTTTGAGTGCGTCGATTACATATTGGACATTTTCAGCAATCTTTTGCTGTTGAATTTCCTTTGCTTTATCCGTTGTATTTTTAGTTTCATTAAAAATATTATTGGCAATTTCGTCCAAACTGCCATCAAAAATTTTATTAATATCCATTTAATTTTCCAAATAAACTAAAACGGTTTTATTCAAACTAGAAAAGCCAGTAAATTATTTAAAGGCATCTATGTAAAACGTACTATAAAAGTATAATTTAATTAAGTCCACGGGTTCTGTAACGCGATAATCTTTGGTTCTAACTTTTCAGAAATTTCTTCATAGATCAAAGATTCAATGGTTTTTTTATCAACTCCTGATGACCAGCACCAACTTAAAACTATATCTTTTGTAAGCTGTTCATACGGAACAAAGTCCTTAGATCCAAAGTATTTAATATCAGCCGTTCCAAATTGCGTTCCAGTAACTTCATCGTGCGTTCCAATACACCGCCAAATTGCAGAACAAACAATATTTTGTTTATCAAGCTCTACTGGTTTAACAAGCATCTGATCAACAAACCATTCATAAGAAACGTCAATCATATTTATTCCTTACGCAAGCGTTAATGCTACAGATCGAGTAGTTCCATCAGAACCCTTTGCCCTGATAGTAAATGTCGTGTTGTTCGTCAGTTCAAATACAACGTCACCGTTATCTACTGGAGTAACTGAAGTGCCTGGAGTGAAGCCAAATGTTCCATTTACGTCTAGCTTATAGTCAGGAATAGTCTCGTTGATACCAACGTTTCCAGAAGATATTACTCGTAACTTTTCAGTTCCATTGGTTGATACTGCAACTTCATTTGCTGCTGGAAACCATATTCCAGTATCAAGGTCTGTGCTTCTAGCAATAGATGGTAAATTTGCATTTCCTGCGGCAAATGCAGCAACACCGCCAACAGTTAACGGCGCAGTTATATTTGCATAGGCCGCGCCAATACCAACTCGTTGCGTGTCGCTCCGTATAACGATTGCATCATTTGTTCCAAGAGTTGTAAATCTTGAAATCTTAAATGCTTTAGTGTCACTATGATCGCAACCAACAGACCAATCCGCAGTAGTAGCGGTAGTATTTTTAAATACAATAACAGCGTCAGAAAGTGCCGATGCTCCTGCTGTGCTTAATGTAAGTTTAGAGCCGCCACCAAGAGTATTGGTAAAGTTAACATTTACTGGATTTGTTGAGTTTGATGTTGAAACATTAAAATCTGGCCCTGTTAATGCAAACGAGTTTGAGGTTAAAGTAGGAATATTTACTAATGACGCTGTAAATTGAACTGGAACACTAGATGATATGTTAACGGCACTTGGCTCAACTATAAAATCAAGATTTGCAGGTGCTCCTAAAACATCATAAGTGTATCTCTGATAAATTGTTCCATCATTGATAAATAGTTTTGATTCACTAAGAACGCCAGTTACAGTGTTGTAAATATTGCTCATATAACCACCAGAATAAGCAGGATTGGCGGTTACATCTAATGGCGTAGTCGGAGTAGGAACATTTATTCCGACAAAATTGTTTACATTGTCTACATAAAGAGTTCCAGGAGTAATTCCAGAGGATTCCGTGGTATTGCTGATAAATACTTTTAACTTATCTCTTAGATCATCTGGAACTATTTCACCAACATTTATTTCTTTTCCAGTAGACATTGTAATAACAAGACTTCCATCAAAGTCTATTCTTGCATCTACTACAGAATCACCATCCTTTCCGTCTTTACCATCTATTCCTGGTGATCCTTTTTCTCCGCGATCACCTTTTTGGCCTTGCTTGCCATCTTTACCATCCAACCCATCTTTGCCATCTACAATTTTAGATAGGCGATCAAAAACATCTTGATTTATTTTTTCATATTTTTTATCAAGATTATCTTCTACTTTTTTTAACGATTTGACCATGATAGCCAAATTCGTTAAAAACCAACTTTTTATATTTGAATTACCCGCCACTTCGTAAGGCTCCATTCAATTGTGAAAGGAAGTCTTCCTCTGTTGCAGAAGCATCGTCTTTTGCTTTTGACATTTGAAGCTCGACAATTTTTGATTTATTTTTAATGTCTGCTTCTTTTAACATTAACTCAGCAATCTTGACTCGTTTATCGAATTCTTTTGAAGCCAAATCGTCGTTAGTAGGAAGATTTTTGGTAACAGCGGCCATCGTCTTAGCTTCAATTTCTTTCGGCATAAGTTGTGCCTCTACAGTCAGTTTTGTAGCTTCAGCACGATTCTGTTCTGCTTGAGTCGTATCAACAGCAATCTGAGCCTGAGCCGCTTTAAGTGCAAGCTGCTCTTTAACAAGTTGCATTTGTTGCATCTCAGGATTGGGCTGAGACATCTGATCAAGAGTAGCAATTAACTCATTGCGATTAGAGAGACTAGAATTACCTAATATGCCTTTGAGAATAATAGGCAGAACAGGCGTGTTGGGGCCAAGTGTTTGTAAAAGTCCAATGAGTTGTTGTTGTTCATACTCTCTAGCAATAATACCCAACGTCGCAGTTGGAATGAATTTAAAGTCTACAGAAGGATATCGTTCAGGATCGAACTGCATATACCTATAGACTGCTTTTTTGATAAACGGGATAAGGAAATCTTCTTGGAAGTTTACCAAAGTCCGTTTGTATTTTTTAATGATAGTCGCTACAGCAAGAGACATAGACTGACCATCCCTTGCGACTTGAGACACCATACCTTGAGAGTCTAAAGTGCCAGTAGCTTGTAGGAGCATCCTCTCAAAGTCTTTAGCAGTAGCGATGTTATTACCATCTGTGTTACCAAACTTAAACGGATACAAGATCTCACTAGGAGCGCCGTTAGTTAAGATTGCTTTGCCAGGCTTGACTTCAAACTTAGCACCTCGAGGAAGACGAGTTGCGTCCATCGCAATCATAGGAGATGTCGTTAAAGCCAGAGAATCTAAGTGACTGCGGATCTGCGCGTCGATAGCCTTCTGCATGTTGTATGCTTTTTCAACAGTTCCTCGACCTAAAAGTCGATTAGGTACTGTGTCATCTTGATAGAGAACACAAGGACGGTCTTTCATCATGTACGGCGATTCTTCTGCTTTCAAAAGAATACCGTCATTTGCAATAACAACAATCGCTTCTACTAAATTGTCGTATTCGTCTTGCAAAGATTCTTCAGGGAATAACTCTACTACTTCTTCTTTTCCGCTTAAAAGCTCTTTAGGTACTAAACCGTAGTAGGTTAAGAGCTTAACTTTGTCATCACGATACTGTACGACCTCTTGAGTGGGTTCTAACCTATCGTCTTCAGGAGAAGTACCAATGTCTACTTTTTTATAGATGCCGTCTTCCTGACCTTTTACTACTTTATGGATTGAGACATACTTTTCAATCGCAACGCCTAAGCAGTCTTCAATAGACGTACCATTAGGGTCAAAAAGGAAGTTTTTAGGATTAACTGGAATAATCCGAACGCCAATTCGCTCTTTTTCCACTACACCGATAGCGGCTTGTTGTTGGCCTGGGATCTGTTGTGTGGCAGGTTCAAAGGTTTTATCAGTGACTACGACAATCTCACCGATACCAGTGCCATAAATCTCGGCCATTAACTCAATTTGGTCGATAGACTTACGGATTTTGTCTAATTTGAAGTCTTCGTTGAGTTGTTTTTTGATCATCTCAACGTCTAACGGGTTGCCGTTTACGTCTTTAATATCGTCTTCGATGTCAAAGAACTCACCTTGACCGAAGATTGCTTCCATAATCTCAGCATGACGAGTTTCTACGGCTTGTTGGGCAGCGGGAGTCACAATACGGCTCCTCTCCGAATCCCTCATACGGTCTTCTACAGCCCATTCCCCACGGAAAATACGCTCGTATTCATCCCACAGAGTTAAATAATTGGTATTTCTGTAGTCTCTCCACCGGTCACAATGGTTTACTACAAAAGCAACAATCTCTTTATCTTGTTCAGAGGGTTGCTCAAAAATATTGTCCATATTAGTCCTTAAACGCCAGAAATCACATCAATCGGTTCCCAATCTTCATCCTCTTGAACAAAATAAGAGGTGACTGCTAGTTGATCCATGTAAGCCAAAGCGTCAGGAAGATCGTCATGGACACCTTTTGACGGAAACATCAATAATTGATCAATAAACTCGTCAAAGTCTTCATCTTCGTTTAATACGATCTTTCCATGCTCAAATCTACCTTGCAAAGCCCATATAATCCTATCGGCTTTTTTCTTATTGCCATGAGTCAAGTCTTCAATGTGACAATATACATTATATTTTCGCATTAAGTCACTAAGGTAAGGTAAGACCGCGTTCTTCAAAGCGCCCCTCTCAATACCTATGTGTATAGGCTTATATTCTTTGACACATCTGAGAATGTTAAAAGCAGTGTCTTTAATATCCCATCGTCCGTGTTCTATTTTTTTAACAAACCAAGTACCTTCTTCAGTAACCTTGACAATAGCGATGGCGGATTCGTCGAGCCTTTTGTTCGTACCGTTCGTTTTCGAGACATCTTCAAACCCCGCGAGGTCGCAGGTGATGAAGTACGAACCTTCTGGTTCTTTACCATATTTAATCCACTCCTCTTTGAATAAATTACTTCCAGCGTTATCAAACGAAGCCATATATTCTTGTTTGAAAGCAAACGTACTTAACGTTTTTTTTGCGGACTCAATCTCTTTTGGGTCTATTAAAGGATTGTCTTTAGTAGTGAAGTGCCAGGACTTCCAATCTTCATCGTCTCCGTTCTCTCCCAACTTAAACAAATCATAGAACCAATTACGTCCTTTTGGAGTGCCAATAAAGATCGCTCTGCCTTTTTTATCACTTAGAGAAGCTCGGATAACTTGCTCCCAAGCTTCTTGTTTGATATCCGCTACTTCGTCCAAAACGGCGTATGTTAAAGAAACACCTCGTAAGGTATCCGGTCTATCAGCCCCTCGTACATAGATCATAGCTCCATTGACTAGAGTAATGTCCATGTTGTTAATGTGGCTTCCAGAGATTACCTCTCGTCCGATTTCCATTAAGACATGCCAGATAATCTGTCGAGCTTGGCCATTAGTGGGGGCTACGTACAAAACCGCACTACCAGCGGGGCATCTAAGACCTTCAATGAGCAAAGTAGTGGCTGCTAGACGGGACTTACCACATCTACGTCCAGCGGCAATAACTTT
>Ga0209087_1000424_pt1 | contig 26859 bp, 26 predicted proteins | sample S_130805_EF_Meta_FD_187321 | JGI IMG/M metagenome (GOLD analysis project Ga0209087, IMG submission 187321) | Freshwater microbial communities from Lake Simoncouche, Canada to study carbon cycling - S_130805_EF_MetaG (SPAdes) (version 2) | ecosystem: Environmental > Aquatic > Freshwater > Lake ... | reverse complement strand
TGACTATTACTAAATGTTAAACCATTTGAATTGATATTAACAGAATATGTATTACCATTGGCAGTTAAACCGTTACCAACTGTTGTTACTGATGTTGATGATAGTTGACCATTACTAAATGTTAGACCAGTACTAATATTTAATGAAACTTGACTATTACTAAATGTTAAACCATTTGAATTGATATTAACAGAATATGTATTACCATTGGCAGTTAAACCGTTACCAACTGTTGTTACTGATGTTGATTGTAACTGACCATTACTGAATGTCAAACCAGTTCCAATGCTAAGAGCTATTTGACTATTACTAAATGTTAAACCATTTGAATTGATATTAACAGAATATGTATTACCATTGGCAGTTAAACCGTTACCAACTGTTGTTACTGATGTTGATTGTAACTGACCATTACTAAATGTTAGACCAGTACTAATATTTAATGAAACTTGACCATTACTAAATGTTAAACCATTTGAATTGATATTAACAGATAGTGAATTATTACTGTTGGTTAAACCATTACCAACTGTTGTATTTACGGTCCCATTACTAAATGTAATACCACCACTATATGTACCAATCGAACCAGATACAGTTAACTGACCATTACTAAATGTTAGACCAGTTCCGATGTTGATAGACATTGTACCACTACTATATGTTAAACCATTTAGGTTGGGAATAGCACCTTTTTTACCAACATATTTCCAAGCTTTAACTATAGGTGGAAAAGTAGCGTTCGCTAAAGTTTGGCCACTACCACCAGGACCATTATCTACAATTGTTCCAGCTGTTAATGTACCAGATAAAAAAGTTAAAATACCAGAATTATTATCAAAGAACCAATCTGATTGACCCGGACTAATTGTGGTTGTACTATTAAATGGTGATATTCCACTATTTCTAAATATTTGATAATTATATGAAGAACCATCACCATAACCAAATGGAATTATATCAACTAATGTTCCAGTTGAATCATAAAATGCACCATTTGAACCACTTATATAACTCATAGTAACACTAATAAACTGTGTAACACTTGATGTAGTGGCAGTATTCGGTATTTGATCACTTTGTAACCAAATGTTATTATTTAAAACATTTGGTACTGAAGTGTATCCTTCTTCAAAATATTGTTTTGATGTTGTTGTTGTTGCCTTAGAGGTAACAAATTTCTTAAATAAGATATCTACTGATTGTGTCGCGTTTAATGCCATTTCTTTATTTTATGATTTTGTTACTCCTGTAAAAGTTATAGGTGATGTTGTAGGTAATCCAATTCTAACATATACAGTACCACTAACATTTGCACCAGGTCCCAATGTCACCCTTCTAACAGTTGCTGATTTTAGAGAATAAGTATTATCATAACAATTAGCACCATCTGATAAAGGAATACCAGATGAGTAAATTTTATTTAAGTCTAACCACCCAGTCACCGGAGTAGAACCATTCATCACTCTAACATATATACCAAAATCGGTTGTGACATATGGAGAAATACCACTACTAGTCAAATTAATAGAACTATTTATTGTAATTATAAAAGAAGCAACATTTGATATAGATCCAGTATTGAATGTTACCCATCTCCAATAGCTACTACCATCATTATAGGCACTACCACCATTATTATTTAATGTTGTATAATTTGGACCAACAACTGGATAATTAGATGACCAGTTACCAAATGGTACTCTAAAAATACCGTTCTGTAACATTAACTCACCACAAACCTCTGGATATGTACCATTAAGATTGATTGAATAGGAAGAAAGTGTTGATGTATAAGTATCACCAAAATCATATGTTCCAGCTCCAAAAGATGGATATTGACCGTCACCAGATCTAACTCTAATAATTTCATTGGAAACCGTATCTATATACAATTTTTTACCACTTGCTAATGGATTAATTAGACCAAAATAAATACCAGTTATTGAATTACTAGTAACAGTATTAAATGGATTTGAAAGACCAATAGTAAATAAGGTATCAAAGACAGTTGATGTAAACATATTAGCCGCAACAGCAGCTGTAATTCCTGTTACTCTATATGGATTCTGATAAGCTGATGGATATCCATTCAACGGAAGACCCGATGTAGTATCATTCGTAGTTACAGTATTTGTCGCCACCAAATTAAACTTTGTTATAGTAGTAGAATTATAAAATCTAGAAACTAAACCACCATTATTTGGAATAGCATAATTAGCCGACACATAATCACCAACACTTAAACTAGGAACACCAGATGTCCACTTAGGAGATGATTGTGTGAACAATGATAGGCTCAACGAAAATGTAACACCACTAATAGCAGCAACACCACTATAAACACCATTTTGTGGTGTATTGTTGACATCATAAATAAATTTGAAATTACTAACAACATTACCAGTTGTAGTATGCGACATACGGTAGTAATGTTCATTACCATCTACACTAAAAGAATATGTAGATGACATAGTTGCTTTTAGTGATGTCCAAAATCCAGTATTTGGTGCAGATGAATATGGATCTTGATCGAATGTGATAGTCAAACCACCACCACTTCCGGATGCACCTGAGCTGTTCCAAGTATTCACATCAGGCGAACCAGACACACCTGGTCCATAATACGTAGATTCTAATACTCTTTGTCCAACAATATTCCCATCAACTAAAGCAACTAGTGTACCAGTCTGACCATCAGAAAATGTTGCAAGTCCACCATTGACACTTAATACATCACTAACATTAACTACCGGATTTGAAGTAACATATATGTTATTATATGATGATCCAATTGTAGCAGAAGCAGTAGCTGAAAATCCAACATTCCAAACAGAATTTGTACCAGCATGTCTAGCGGTATATGGTCCAAATGCCACTTGAGGTGATAAGTATTTTGTGCTTAAATTAGGACTTTTAGCTGGTGCTAATTTATCAATTATACCAATTAATTTATCAATAGCTGATGGTAGATTATCCGTTGATAAAACACCGGGTACATTGATATTACTTGGAGTTACCCCATATGATCCATCATCTGGTGTACCAATTAAAATTTGAGTACCGTTAATTTGCTGTTGTGCCATTCAAGAATAAAAGTATTTTGATTTATATATTAAAAATCTAAAATACGTTTCTTGTATATTATTAAGGAGAAACTAAATAATGTAGAGAAATTCTAAAATCAGACTCTAAATTAAATTTAGCATAAGTTGGATTCCAATATAAATAATCTCCAGCTTGTATTGCGTTGGACGCTGAGAATCCTTTTGGTGAAGTGGAATTGGTACCAAAGTAACAAGCAACACTTGTTGTTGCATTACCAACTTCCATTTCTTGGCCATTTACAAATACACTAACATAACTTCCCTGCAGTGGTGTGTAAGTTATTGTGGAAGAACTAGCTGTTGAACCATTCATAGAAACAGCATTAGATGACCAATTTTTATCAGCTGGTGTCATTATACCACCATTGCCAGATCCAATAGAAACAGATACACCAGATATTGATGTGATTCTACCATAAACATCAACTGTTATTTGTGGTATAGAAGCTGATGATCCATATGTACCAGAAGTAACACCGGTTGTTGGTAAATCTACAACACCAGTGGAATAAGTTAAAGTACTACCAAAAATTCCATAATCTAAATTCAAAGAATCATTCATAGTTGATATAGTCAATCCATATCCAGATATATTACTTGATATAACTAAATTAGAAACAGTTATACCTTTATTAGCAGTTAGATTTATCCAAGTAGCATAACCAGAAGAATCAGATTTAAGTATTTTATAATCACCTTGATTACCATCAGCAATCTTTAATAAACCGCTTGTGGCACTACCTTCTAAATTTAATAAACCATCTACATTTGAATAAAAATTAATAGAAGTTGCACTGGATGTATTACCCATATACATATAGTTTGGAGTACCTTTAACTACTTTTAATGTTTCAACAAGTAATATGCTATTATCACTATAAGTTGCTATAATATAATTAAGTGTACTACTTCCATCATCATACCTTATTGTAAAGTCACTACTATTTGAACTAATTAAAAAGTTAGAAGAAGTATCTATTTTTTTAAAATTAGTATCACCAAAGTAAATAATACTACCAACATTTATATTAGTATCAACACTAAAAGAAGCAGTAACAATACCTGGAGCAGTTCCTATATAAACTTTAGAACCATCATCTTGTATTAATGAATCACCTATTGTAGATGAACTAGTAAATTTAGCAATAAAATTATTTGTTCCGTTAGCATTAACTGTAGGATAAGGAACCCAATTTAAGTCACCACTAGATGTTACACCTAAAATATAACCATTAGTAAATGTCCCATCACCGAGACTATAAGCAGTCAATCCCATCACATTAAGAGTAGAACCAACAAAGTCTCCAGAAAATGTTAAACCAGTACCAATAGCAATATCAAGTTGATAATCATTAACATATGTAGCACCAAGAGAAGTAATATTTAATCCATTTTTAGGATAAATAGAAAATCCTAGTTTCTTTTCATTTCCACCGTCATCAACCAAATATAAATAAGGATCTGTACTTTTGGCATAAAGTGTTTTATAACCAGAATCAGGAGTTGAAACAGTACCAACTGTTTTCCATTGTAAATTATTTAGTAGTTTATTAGTTGACATCTATTTAAGACATTATATTTATTCTACCATTACTTATGGTACCAGTAGTTGTTATTGTTAGGCTATTGTCATCTATTAATTCAATATTAGGATAAACAAAGTTATTACCATCTCTAACCGTATATACTATATCACTTGTGTTCAGTCCATGAGAAACATTTAATGCAGCACCAGGACCTAAAGAAAAAGAATACCCAAATTTATTAGTTTGTGTGAGTGTCACTATTTGTAAATCACCAGAGTTAGAATATGTACCATCACCAACCAATTTTAAATCTCCATTTATAATAACAGTTCTTCCATAGTTTTCAAATACACCAGCAGTACCAACCGTTAAATCACCATAGACTAAATACATATAATTTGTTGGAACAATAATTGTTTCATCAGATATATAATATTTATTAGCAACAGCAGTAGAACCAGTACCAGAACCAAAAAATGGATCCCAATCCGTGACTGATAGTGTTCCAACGTTCCAACTAACACCCGGTTTTAATTTATAATAAGTAACAGTATTATTTAATATATTTGGTACACCAACAACCATACCCGCCCTTCTTCTTTCAATAGGAATATCATACATATCATTTACACTATCCACACAACGTAGACCATCTATTCCATATAATGGATCTATAACTGGATATGTATCCGATAAACTTACTGGCTCAATAACGCCTGTGACTTTTACTCCCATGTATCTATATATTAATTTTTAAACTTGTCTTCCTAACGTAGTTTGGAATTTCTGTATTACATTATAGAAATCCTGTGACTGAATATCTGGTATAAATGACCCACCACCCTTACCAGTATTAGGATCACCACCACCCATTGACCACCAAGCATATTCAGTAAAACCGGCGGCTGATGTTGAACCCGATGCAGCACCATCAAAGTTATTAGATAAAAGTATAGGTCCTCCAAAACTTCTATCAGACCAACTTAGTGTAACCGAGTGCACTTTAAGAATTTGTCCATTTCTAGATAGATATTTTAGGTAGGGATTTGTAGATGAAGCTGTGAGTCCACCATTATCATTTGAATTACTATAAATAAATAAACCATCATATCCAGGAGTTGATGCCGTGAGTGCCGTGTGATTTCCTTGTTGGCAAGTAAACACATAATTATTACCTGACCAAAATTGTTGAAAATTGTAACCATTACTTCCTGGATTACCATACCATTTAACTCCACCAAATTTCTGACCACTAGGAAATGATGATGTTCTTGAGTAAAAACAAATATGAGCTGGGAGATCATTATATTTAGTACCACCAGATATAACTGTAGTTTGTGTTCCACCAATTGTCCAGGAATAACCATAAGACACATTGAGAGCTGATCCACCATTAAACTTAATTCCGGTGCTACTTAAAGTTGGTGGTGTCATATCACTGTAGGGTAACCCTGCAATAAATGGGGTTGTTTGTATAGAAGCCGAAGTTCTAGATTTCAATTCTACCATCATACTAGCAGTTGTACCGTTATATACAAATGGGTAAGCTTTCCAAATTCTATCCCAGAATCCACCTACTTTTAAATCCTTACACAACTCATTAATTGCTCTAATTTGAGTTTCATCAGTTAATTTAGCAACTCTAATAAATTCTCGAGCATCATAATCCAATATTGATGTATTAATTCCATTATTAGTAAAAGTTATCATAAGTATAATTAAATTGTTATATCACCAGTCAATAGCCAAACATTTTGACTCATTTGTATTAGTGTTGCTGCTGAATATTTTGTTCTTATTCTTCTAGCATTATCCGCACTTAGTAAAGTAACACCAGATCCAGATACACCAACAGACATTGTTATTCCACTCCAATTTACTAACATTATTTGAGAGCCCACACCTATTGGTGTTGTACTATATGGTTGAATATAAACAGATGCTGTAGATGAATGACTCAGCGCTAAAACATTATTAACATTTGCTGATGTTAAATTATAAGCAGTGCTTGTAGAATATGTAATACCGATATCAGTTATATTACCATTTTGTCCAGTAGGACCAACAGGTCCAGTAGGACCAGTAGCACCAATAAGACCATTATAAATTGGGTTATTGACTTGTATTGAATCACTTGGAACCAAATCAATAGAAGTTGATATACTATTAAGTGTTCTATAAACATTATAAGTAGCACCAATTCCATATGAACTAGTAACCCAAACTTTATTATAATATAATGAATTGGAATAACTATTTGTATATCCTTGTGCAGTTGCAGCCATTACAACTTGCAACTTATCCAAAGTCAAAGAGTAAATTGGGTTAAATGTTTCCGGAACAGCAACATATTTATATCCACTACCAGGAATTGTAATCAATACATTAGAATTAGTGGCTAAAATTTTATTAGTTAGATTGGATAAAATTTGTAAACCAGTCAAAGAAGCCGATGATGTAGAACCAGTATAAATAGGTAACATCCAATTAACACTCAATGATTTAGATATGGTTGTTAAATTACCCCTATTTATATAGACTCTAAAATCTCTACTTCTTACAATAGTACTACTAATTGTTGCACCTAATACCCAAGTATATGGTGATGAATTAATTAAACCAGTGGCAATAAATCCAGAAGGACTATCCCAATATGTTTCAGTTGAAGTAACATCAGTTATATCTTGTATTTTAACACTATTTGACTCAAATAAAGAACTACTAGATAAACTCCAACTAAATGTATATGAACCAGGAGACATACCAGCACCAATCTCAAATTTTATTACTTCTGAACCACCAGGATTGAATAATTTAAAATTATTAATATTTCCCAATTGTTCAGGGTAAAGTAAATCTGTAAATACATCTTGTAATAAAACACCATTGAAATATGATCCTCTGTCTAAACCACCTACATTATTTACAGTAGGTGAAGGATTAGTATATCCTGTATTTACTTGAACAGGACTGGAGTCAAAAAATTGAAAAACACCACTATTATAAGTTAAGTAATAGATAGGACCAGCGGTAGCCCCCGTAGCACCAGTTATTTGACCAACTTGTAAATTACTAAGACCATTTTGACCATATCTATAAACACTTACCGTTCCAATATTATTAATATTAAGTGAAACGGTAGCAGAAGTATTTGTATTTATAAAGTCAACAAGAAATAAATAATTACTTGAATATGTAGCTATAGTTGGAAAACTATAAGTTGCATAGTAACTATTAGTACCAAACGCAGTTATTCTAATATTTTGCAAATTACTATTTTGAGTACTTAACTTATTTCCAATGTAAGGATAAACTTCTATTGTAGTAGGAGTGGCATATATTGTATTTTCTTGGTAAAAAATACCAGAATTATATTGATAAATCCAATCACGAGAATCCAACGGTGGAATAATATATCCTGAAGCAAATGGTTTAGCTTCATACTCAGATCCAAGACTATCTGAAATTATACCAGTCATTCTATCACCACCAGTCACACCAACTAAAGAACCAACACCATATGCAAATGGTAAACCGGTATTATAGTCAGTACCAATTGGTGGTGTATTTGGCCAATAAGTAAAGAATGCTTGATCATTTGAACCAGAAACTAACCCTAATGTAGCGGTTGTCTTAACAGTAGTTCCTTGAACAGTAGAAATAGAAGCAGATGGTGAAATATTATCAATCCATAAGTTATTTGCGGGTATATTAAATGAAATACCATATGGTTCATTAACAACACCTTTAAGTGTGGCTGTCTGAGATTTACCAAGTAAATTCTTAAATGCTATTTGAGCCTGTGATGATGAAGTCATATTTCTAAAATTTTATATTTAACATATATATAAAATTTTAGATTCCATTTAGGAAAAATAATTTAAGCACCCGATACTGAAATACTACTTATCCAACCAGTCCAACTAGAAGGTGCTGTTATTCTGAATATAACAATACCGTTCGCATATTGAGTACCTTGTGTACCAAATGAAACTTTCCAAACAGTACCGGAAGTACTAGGAATAGAGCCAGATAAACAACCGGATCCATCCGTATAATTCCCAGTAGTAAAGGATTTTGTAGCATCCATCCACCCAGTAACACTACCACTAACAAGACCAAATGGAACAGGTGGTGTAGTCCCATTATATGGTAACTTAACCTCAACCCAAACATTATTTCCAGACAGAGCAACATTAGAATTCACAAATGATGTTGAAGTCCAAGTCATAGTAATATTCATATTACTATAGTTAGTTAAGGTACCTAAATTAAAATATCTTGTATATGTTCTATAATTAGAAGAAGCTCCACCACTTGTAGTCGGTAGGCCAGAATTAACAGATGAACAGTTCGTATAGTTTAAACTTGATAATCCAAAATTTAAATTGGTAGATACTGCTCCGGCCGCTGAAAAATTAAATTGTGGATAAATCAAACTACCATTAATGACTTGTAATCCATTATCATAATCATATACAGCACCATTGTATAAACTATTAGTGCTAATCCAATTAGATGTTACCGAAGAGATCAAATCATAAAAAGTGGTAAATTTTACAGAACCTTTATTTAATAATCTATATGTCTCATCATTAAATGGTTCGGATGTAATAGTAGAAGCGGGTGTTGTATAATTATCTATAAAACAATTTGTTAGTGTTGCGGTAGCTCCAGTAAAACTACCTTGAACTGTTCTAAGAGCACCCATTCTTAAACTAAGCGTATTATTAACCATTCTAACTCCAGTGTTAACAGAAAAAGTCATGAAACTAACCAATGTTTTAGTTGGACCATCACCAACTCCAAGATCTGGAATTGGAATACCAGCAGAAGATGGTGAAAAAATTGGATTAGTAGTTTCTGTATTAGAAACACCATACACACCATTAACAACACCACCAGTGGCATCAGCAAATGTTAATGCCGTAGGTGACGAATTAAATGTATTTCTATAAATATTATCTAAATAGTAATTATATCTAACGTTTCCACTAGTATAATAATTTATACCGGATAAATATTTAGATCCACTCAACTGAATGGTATTTATAATTGATGGTGTATTAATAGATATAGATTGAGTAGCAATATCATAAATAAATTCATATCTACTTAAAACATAAGATGTACTTGGTAAAATGTGACTAATTACAACATAATTATATCCACTTAACATACCAGAATAATCTTTTTTCAATCTCCAGGTACCGGTTCTATTCCAGAAACTTGTAAACTCATATCCACTTGGGAACTTAGAGCTTGTTGCTGCACTTATTGAAACTCCAGAGGTAGCACCACTGCTAGTGGTATCAATAGCATTATATGTAGATGATAAATCAATACTTGATATAGTAATACCATTTACATTCATATAAATAGAACCGGTTATACCATTACCAAATGAATTAGCCACATAAGCTGGGAAAGGAGTCGAAGTATGAACAGTAACACCACTATTCAACACACCAGTTATATCTGTATAATATGTTGTTCCGGTCACTGGTTGTAATGATCCAGACATGATACCTAATCTAAATCCAGAAGCATTAAATGCGCCATTTTTATCAACTGGTGGTGTAGATTGTGTACCAGAAGAAAATCCAACATTACTACCATTAAAAGATAATTTACCACTAACAAAACTACCAACAGCGCTCCAACTACTTAAATTAGGAGCAGGTGGTGGAACTAAAGCCTTCAATATCTCATTAAATCTATCAATAGGTGTACCAATTGGTGTAGATGTAGTAAAATCAGTAAACAAACCATCTGTGTAGTCACCATCTTCAGCAGGACCAATAACATTACTGCCACCTCCACCAATTGTAGTTTGAAATACATTATTGACCTCATTATACATTAATTGATACTCAATACCAACCACCAAATCATTAGCATTCAAATCCACCAACGACGTACCTGACACTTTTTTAATTGGAGTTACTCCCTTACTATCAATATTAATTGTAGATACACCGACATTAGCAGTATTAAAATTAATATAATAAACACTTTGTGTATAGAAAGAAACAACATCTTGACCACCAGTAGTAGTAGCGGTATAAGATAAACCATCACCAGAAGAAGTTGATAAATATCTTACTTGATTAACATACTCCTTCACCCAAGAAGCTCCATTATACTTATAAATAACACCCGGTTGGTCATCAACTCTTAAAGTATATCCATTTGATGGTGTAGTAAATATCCAAGCACCAACACCACTAGTAGCCAAAGAATCCCAAGTTACTATTTCATTTCCATGTCCAGTAAATAAACCACTTCCACCAATAATAAGATATCTATTACCATTTGTAGTAGTAGCACTAGATGAATTATCAACAACAGATAAAACAGAATTAACCCATTCTAAACTACTATTCATAGTACTATCAAATAGTACCCAGTTTTGGTCATCGGTTATTGTTACACTATACTTATTATATTTAAGAATATAAGTTCCATTATTAGAAGGTGTTGTTGTATCATTATAAACAGTACATAACATATTCCATTCTCTTCTAGGTTCTATAATAGCATTTCTTTCAGCTAAAGTAGCATATGTATGATGACCACCTTTTACTTCATTACCATAAGCTGATGCTATTGGTATTAAATCGTCTATTGGTCTAATTGATGATCCAACTAATGTTCCTATGTTTTGTGTTGCCATATTCTTTTATTAAGTTATTTGAATTGATGTTGATGCGTAATACGGTGTATTTGATATCCACACATCATAATTTGTGGTGTATGGGGTTGATTGATTATTAGTAAATGGTGAGTTACTTCTTATTTTAGTAAAAGCACTATTTGGAATACTAGAACCAGTAAAAAATGTCGGATTTCCAAAAGATGTAGGCCAAGCAAATACTAAGTAACTACCGTTAGCAGTCATTGTTTTAGTCATAACTCTTGTAGAACTTATCTCATTACCTGATCCAGATCCACCACCAGTTAATCCAAGAATTAAAGCATCTGTGAATAAAGGAGTAATAGAAGCAGTAGCTGATGGATTTAATGTTAAGTTTGGATTATTATAAGGAGCCATGCTCAAATCAACCAAACCCCAATATCTTCTATTAGCCCAAGTGATAGTACAAGTTGTATTATTATTTGCACTTCCTGTAGGTGGAATAACCGATGTATTTAAGTCACTCACACTAAAAGTAAATGTAGTTGGTGTATTAAGTATTGGAATAACAGTTCTAGTAACAGTCAACGAAGAACCAGTAGTCAAGCTACCAGGCAAAACAGTAGGATCTGGATTAGGTGCACCATTATTTGATGATTTAAATAGATTTGCCGAAGTAACTGTATTTCTTTTAGCAGTTATAGTCATAGTCAAAGTTACTGTTTGTGAACTATTGCCAAATTCTATTTGACTTGGACTAGGTGTTATACTAATAGTAGGTTGAACATACTTATAAAACATAGTATCAAACATAGTTTGCAAACTAACATTATTAAATGATGAATTAGCTGGCCACCCTCCAATTGCTTCTGTTGATAAATCAGGATTAGTATAGAAAAATTGAGTAGGAGAAACTGATGCAGATGCACTAACTGCTTGTATATCTTCATATAATGTTAAAACCACATCTCTAACATTTTTAGCAGTAATTTGATTAGCAGTATTATCAGGTAACACATCCATCATCTGTTCAATACCAGTTAGTGTTTCTGAATATGTTGCTGATCCATATAGACCTAATGTTGACATTTAAATAATCTATTTTTGTTTATATATTAAAAATTTAAAACCCAATAGTTACTTATTAAAAAAAATTAACTATCTTTGTATTTCATATAATAAAATATGCGAGAACAATTTGAAAAATTTATAGAAGAAAAATGTCCAGGTGCTCAACCACTACTTATCGTTATCCGTGGTTCACAAGCATATGGTACTAATTTACCAACTTCTGATACTGATTATGCCGGTGTTTACATTCAGTCCGAAAATGATATCTTTGGAACTAAATACAAAGAACAAATCAATGATGATAAAAATGATACCGTTTTCTATGAAGTAAGACGTTTCTTGGAACTAGTAGCATCAAACAATCCAACTATTTTGGAATTGATGAATACTCCAGAAGATTGTGTTATTTACAAACATCCTCTTTATGATTTAATTCTTGAACATAAGAATGATTTTATCACTAAAGTTTGTGCTAAATCATTTGGTGGATATGCTATCCAACAAATCAAAAAAGCTAAAGGACAAAACAAAAAACAAAACTGGGAAAAAGATAAAGTTACTAGAAAGGATGTATTAGACTTTGTTTATGTGATCAAAGGTGAAAAATCTATTCCTTGGAAAGTTTGGAACGGTGAAGATGAAAATGTTTATGAAGAAAAGTTTATTGGAGTTGTAAATGTTCCAAATGCTAGAGATGTTTATTCGGTATTCTATGATTTAGATGCTTATTTATGCTTTGGTGAAAACCTTCCAGAACATGCGAAAGAAAATGCTAAAAGATGGAGAAAAGATTCTGGTAGACCAATGGGATTTGGATACAAAGGTTTAGTCAAAAATGGAGAAGGATCTAACGCAGCTGAATCAAATCAATTAAGACTTTCATCTATTCCAAAAGGTGAAAAACCAATTTGTATTATTACTTACAATAAAGATGGTTACACTCAACATTGTAATGATTATAAGTCATATGAAACTTGGTTAAATGAAAGAAATGAACAACGTTGGGTAGATGTTAAAAGTCATGGCCAAAAGATTGACGGTAAGAATATGATGCACTGCCGAAGACTTCTTGAAATGGCTCGTGAAATTGGTGAAGGAAAAGGTATCATTGTTCGTAGACCAAATCGTGAAGAACTAATTTCAATCCGTAAAGGTGAAGTTGATTTACAATCTCTAATTGATAGAGCTGAAAATGATATTGTAGAAATTGATGAATTATATAAAAATTCAAATCTACCAGAGTCAGTAGATCAAAACCTTGTACATAACCTATTGGTTAAAATAAGAAATCAATTTTATAAGTCGGAGAAATAAACTTTCTCTGACTTTTATTTTAAAATAATTATATGACTATAACATCACTTTATCTAATAATCGCCTTTACTCTTGGTTTTTTTGTTGGTATTAAATTTATTTTGTTCTCTATTGAACAAAGAGATAAAAAAGAAAAAAGTAAGATTGAAGACATATTTATAAAAATATTAGATAACACTTCTAAGTTAAAGTTTGGACAAAGAGTTCATACCTATGTTCAAATTAAAACAGAAAATTATTTATTAGTTTACATGATGGATAAACAAGAACTAGCTCTATTTAAAGGAGAAGAATATATAGCCAACTCAACACAAATAAATCCGGATATATCAGAGAAAATTATTGACTTTATTAAAAATAAATTTGATAAAGAAATCAATGATGATGTAGTTGAAGTAGGTGGATATCTTGTATCACAAAGTTATATTGATGAAGTAAACTCTCAATATAAAACTACATATGAATATGAAATTATTGATGAAGAAATTGAAGAAGAATATGAAGAATATCTAAACTTAGATGATATTTTAGATAAAATTAACATAAGTGGCATTAACAGTCTAACAAATAAAGAACGCGAATTTCTAAACAATTACGGAAAATGATAAACATCAAAAAGCTAATGAAAAACGGAACAAAATATCTAATGGACTCCGAGTTTCAAAGAATTAGAAATGGACAAAGATTGGGAATCAACAAACAACCATATTCTATCCGATTATATGATAACCTAATCGGATACTATGAAAACTCAGAAGAATATGAAAAGTGTTTCGAAATCTTGAAAGAAAAAAACAAAATTTTAGACCACGACAATAATTACAAATGGAAAGACAACTAGAAGAGGCTATTGATAAATGTTTAGATTTATCTAAACAAATTAATGATATAGCTTTTGTTTTTAAAAAAGACACTGGTTATGGAGATGATTCTGAAACTGATTATCAAGTTTCGGATATAACTATGATAGAAAATTATCCATCTAGAGTTCCAATCTATGACTCTCAGTTTAGACAATGTAGTAAATCTAGAAAATTTGATAGAGTTTATTCTGTTATATCTAGACTAGGTTTTAGTCCATCGGTTTCTAATTTAGGTGAAAGATACGAGCAAGTATTTACAAGAGAAGTAGAATTGAATGGTTATAAAACAATATTGAACTTGAGGTTACAATCAAATCTATTTTGTAAAATAGATTACATATCTTCTGACGGACTTATGAGTCCATATAAAGGTTACTTTGAATATAATAGAGTTTATACTTCTCTATCACATTTAGAAGATATGGATATTAAACAATTTTTAAGAGATATAGTTATTGATGAAATTTTAGCTTAAGACATTTCTCCATCCTTGTAAGCACTAACTGATCTATCAACTTCATCTTCATCATACTCAATAGTATTAGTAAATGGTTTCCAATGAGCAATGACTATTATTTCATCTTCTGTAAAGAATCCCATAGGTAAGTAATCATCCTCAGTTCCTTCGAATTGGTCAATCATATCCCAATTGAAGTCTATAGATGGATTTTTTACTCCTCTATCTTCCATATACTTTTTCATAACTTCATAAGCCTTATTCGCTCTGCCGTGATATGTCTTATCATATTCAGATGAAACTTTTGAAATATCATCAGACGAGATTTCATCTGAAAGTAATTTTATATAGTAAGAATATCTATTAAACTCTTCAAACTCAGCATTATTTTCTCCAATAATTGGAGAGATTTTTAAAATAGTTAAATTTAAATTGTAAATTTTGGCTAAATTTTTAGCAACTTTAGAAATAGTTTCCTGTATTTCTACCAAACTTTTTAACTTTTCGGTAAATCTATCTAAATCATAGGTTTTATTCTTACCAAATTGTTTACCAAATAAGCTTTCTACTGTATAAACTAAAGTTATATTATAACTTAAAAAAAACTTTTGACCATTTTTAGGTGCTCCAGTAAATAGAGTTCCATTTTCATCAACAATTTTTGGTTCTAATTGTGATAGTTTAACTCCTAAATCTGTCACTTCTATTAATCTATCTTCTAAATCCTCTCTATCAATCTTATCATATTTATTGAGAGCTTCTTTATAAGAAGACATAAGACCAATATTTTCATTAAAGGATTTATAACTTTTAATTCTCATATTGTATATATTAAAAATTATACTTATTTTTGTAAAATGAATGAAGAACAAAAATTACCACCATACCAAAGGTTAAAAACTATACTTACAGAAGGCGACTCGCAATTAACTGAAAAAGCCTCTAAAAATTTAGATGAAATTTTAGGAATTAAACCTAAAGAACCAACATTTTGGGATAAAGTGAAAGATTTCTTACTGAAGGTAGACCAGAAAATTTTCAGTAAACCATATAGAAAATGGAATACTTATTATCACAAAAGAAAGTAAATCCGAAATTATATAATAAGTATATCATGATGTTACATGATCCCACGGAAGTTGAGTTTTTACCTAACTTCCCAAATGTGATATCCTTTGAAATCATCTTTATAAGATAATCTACTATTATCAAAATTAGTAGGTAGTTCTTGGTGTTTCTGTATTACACTCTTAATAACAACTAATAAATTTTCATTAGTCAATTTTTCTTCACAAGAGTTTCTAAACTTTTCTTTATCAAAAATATCCGATAACCAAAAACGGAAACTAAATCCCATTTCTACACCATCTACTTCATTGATAGATAATACTTTATTCTCTGCTTCTAAAACTAAGTTATCAAGTATATTTTCTTTAATCTCTTCCAATTCTTTATCCGAGAAGATAATAGAAACAACTTTCTTACCAAAGTCATTTATTTTATATAAGTGAATTTCAGGATCCACCAAATCAATATGACCTAAGCTAGTATTATAATAATCAGCTAAAACTTTTTCATGATTTATATTAGCATTACCAATGTTGATAACACTCTCATTAACTTTACTGAAGCTTTCAAACTTCATTACTTTATCTAACTCCATAAATCTTCTATGTTCTAACACATCATTTACCACTCTTTTAATACCTTCAACTTCTGATAATCCGGATCTTTCTAAAAAAGATTGCATATTACGTTGAAAGTAATGATAAATTTCACTTGGCTTAATTTTCCAAGTTTTGATATAATCATCTACTAATTCATTTACTTGTTTGTAGTACTGATTAGCTTCTTCTCTATTAGTAATCTTCTTCATATCTTTATATATTAATTAGTGTAATCTTCTGGGTTTGTAGTTAAATCAACAAAAGTATTTCTTGTATTTTCTCTGTCTTTAAGAATATCTTGCCATTCTTCTGGATCATCAATTCTATTTTGTAGTTCATTATAATATTCTTCTTCTGTAATTTGTGATAAATCTTTTGAACTACAGTATTTACAAATTGAATATTTTGGCTTATAAACTCTATATAAAGCATTACAATCTTTACAAAGATTATATTCCAACAAGACATCCATTGATGTTGTTGGTAGAGCATATCCACCAAATGCTTCAAATGTTTTAATCCATTTCATATTGTATATATTAAATTGTAAATAAAAAATATTTTCATAAAAAATCCACTTCTTTAAAACAAATACAATCTTGTTTCATATATATGTCTGAACAAAACAAAAAACAATTTATTATGAAACAATTATTTGTGATTCTTGCAACTGCTACAATTTTAGCTTCTTGCAACTCGGCTTCAAACACAGAAGCACCTACTACTGACTCAACTGCGGTTGTTGTTGATACTACAGCTCAAACAGTTGACACTTGTGCCGCTAAATGCGATACAACTCAAGTAGTTAAGTAATTTTACTTGTTTTCTAAAAACAAGTTGGTGGACACGCAGACAGGTTAAATCCAGGTCGGCCCCAAGAAAAGTCAGATATTAATTTATCTGACTTTTTCTTTTTTGTGCCCTTTACTTTTAATATATAGTCATATGAACATTAAACAAGTAAGGGATTATTATAATACCAAACCTATAGAATTTGTTATCAAAGAAAACTACGAATTAAAAGAGGATAACTCTTATGTTCCTAGATTTCAGTTGAAAAATGCTAAAGAAATAGCCAATATTCCAATTAACGAACCACTTAAACCTACACAAGAAATTATAATAAAAGCAATTAAATATGGAATGGTTTTTCTTGTAAACTATAAAGGAGAAAAAGATAATCACTTTGCGGGTCATGAAAGAGTTATATACCCAATGGTTATTGGTAAATCCTCACAAGGTAAATTCTTAATTAGAGGTTATCACTTAAATGGGTGGTCGGTATCTGGAAATAGACACATTAATAAAATTTGGCGTTTATTCCGTTTTGATAGAGTTCTATCATTAACATTTACCGGTTCATTTTATCGTCTTCCACCAGCTGGATACAATATGAATGATAAAGGTATGAGAGGTGGTATTATAGCAAGAGCTGACTTTAATGAGATTAGAAAGAATCAACAAGCTTTACTCAAAGCTCAAGAAATCCAAAATAAAGAAGATATCAATCTGGATGAGGAAACAAGAAAGTTTGTTACTATACGCGCTAAAACAACAGATACTAAATTAGATTTGAATAATGTTTTAGATAATCCTTATGTTAATAATATGAAAGATATTGCTAATGTAAGAATGTCTTTCTTGAAAAGTATTTATGGTAATAATTATATTGCAGTACTTGGCGCCTTAGGTCAACCAGGAAATACAGTTAAAGTTTTAAATGAAAAAGGTGTTAATCTTGGAGTATTTAAAGTTTTAGACTCTGTATCTGGTGATGTTCTGAAAAGAATCAAAAGAGTTAAAGGTAATGCTATATTTGATGTTTACATATTTGATACTAAAATTTAATATATAAGTATATGAAACTTAGATTATTTAACTCATTTATTAACGAAGAATTGGAATTTGAACTTCCAGTAAAGAAACTCAAAGAAATTGAGAACAAATTTGTATTACATTTGAATGAATACAAAGAATATATTACCGATAATATCAAGAGAAAAGGAGATAAAATTGTTTATACGGATTTTGATAACATTGACATTCAAATGATTCTTGGTGATTTGGAAAAAGAATTTGGAAAAGAAATTGTTTTATTTTTTAATACAGAAACATTTCTTAGAAAAATCTATCAAATATTAGATCTTAAATCAAGAAGAACTAAAGAAGGTATAGAAACTGAATTTAATAATTACTATCAATCTTTAGAAGAAAGAGTTGAAGAATATATTGAAGGTGAAAAAGGAACTACAAAAGAAGAAGACCATTTTGATAAATGGGAAGGTGAAAAATCCATCCTAACCAGAAGACAATATGAAGATGAGAAATATCAAATTCAAATTGAATTAGTTAAGTTACAAGAATGGGCTCACAAAACTGGACAAAGAGTTGTTATGGTTTTTGAAGGTAGAGATTCTGCTGGTAAAGGATCTACAATCAAAAGATTTATCGAAGCACTTAATCCAAGAGTTTATAGAGTTGTTGCATTAGGAATGCCAACTGCTTATGAGAAAAGAAACTGGTTTAAGAGATATGAAAAACATATGCCAAATCCAGGTGAGATTGTTTTCTTTGACCGTTCTTGGTATAACAGAGCAGTTGTTGAACCAGCTATGGGATATTGTACAGAAGAACAATATAAAGATTTTATGAATAATGTTAATGATTGGGAAGCAAGTTTAGTTGACCAAGGTATTATTCTAATTAAATTCTGGTTCTCTATTACTAAGGAAAAACAATTACAAAGATTTGAATTAAGAAAAACTTCACCAATTAAATTCTGGAAGTTTTCACCTAATGATGAAAAAGTAGTTGGTAAATGGGATATTATTACCAATTATAAAAATCAAATGTTTGAAAGAACATCAACTGAGAAAGCTCCTTGGACAATTATCAACTCAAATGATAAGAAGATTGGTAGATTAAATGCTATGAGATATGCTCTTAGTGTAATTAACTATGACGGAAAAGATCCAGAAGCTTGTGATTATTATCCAGAAGTGGTTAATGTGATAAAATAATTTTAACTATTTCATCACTTGAATCTTTCCAATCAACTTTTACTACATTGGAATCAAATATAAATTGGTGTATATTATTAATATCACCAGTAAATACACCCATTCTTTTTAGAGATTCCGCATTACATTCTTGCTCATACTGACCTACAATTGGTATTACCATTAGTTTCTTACCTAAGTATAAAGCTTCAGATGGAGTTTGAAATCCAGCAGCTGTTATTACACCGTGACAGTTTCTTAGACTTTCTTCAAAAGAGTCTTTTTGTATTTTCTTAATTGTACAATTTTTTATTCTCATATCTTTTTTAATATCACTATAAATATCAAATTTAATTCCTTTTACTTCTACAAATTTATTAACTAAATTTTCCAACTTATGTGTTGGTAAGTAAACAGTATAATAACCATAATCTTTAGATGGTATTTTGGTAAATATCTCTTTAATTATTGGAGTAAATATAAAATCATCATACTTTTCAAAATGAAGACCAATTGGTTTAGTAACTGGTGCAATATTCTTTAATAAGAATTCACCTAAATATCTTTTCTTATCCGGTCTTGGTGTTTTGTCAGATAAAAAAGAACATTGATTACTAATACCAATACATTCTTTTTCTTTTAATTTAGATGCCCAAGCTGTTATTGGCTCAAAGTCGGAAATAATAAGATCATATGAAGATATATCTAATCTAATATCTTTAAGAAATTGTAAAAAACTAATATTGTAAAATGTTTTAAAGTAATCTACTTTACCACCATCAGTATAATAAAAAGTAAACCCTGTAAGTTGATATTTAATTGGGAAATTAAACTTAACTTGAGAGTTGTTACCCGACATTAATACATCAACCTCACATCCACTTTTAATTAATTTATAAATTATTTTAGATGACCTTGTTATATGACCATTTCCTGTTGACTGTATTCCATATAGTATTCTCATTTTACAAATTTTAATTCTATAGTGCCATCTAAATTCTCGATGATATAAGAGCAACTTTCACAAAAATCTCCACAATTATAATACTCACCATTGATAATCTCAGGTGAGTGAGTGTGACCAATCATTATCGAATCACATTTCATTTCTTTTACTTTTTCCTCTGATACTTTTCTATATTCAGCTAAAAATTTAATTACATTTTTAACTTTTGTTTTTAAGTAAGCAGACAAAGACCAATACTGATAACCAAATTTACTTCTAAACCAATTGTATATTTTATTAATAGATATGGAAATCTCATAAGATTTATCACCAAACCAATATAAAAATGGGTGCATTCTAACAAATCCATCAAAACAATCACCGTGTGTTATGTATATTAATTCATTGTTAATGCTTTGATAAATATATTCATTACAGATTAAAATATCACCAAAGTGTATATTTTGTTCCTCAATTACACTTCTTACATAAAAGTCATGATTTCCTATTATGTAGATGACTTTTACACCTTTTCTAGAAGCCCTTAGTACTTTTTGTATAACTGTTGAGTGGTCTGGATTCCAGTAAAACTTTCTTTTTAGATAAGTCATATCAATGAAATCACCCACAATAAAAAGATTATCATACTCATAATTCCTCAAAACCTCTAAAACTTTATCTGCTTGGCAATTTGGATTCCCAAGATGCAGATCACTTATAAATAATGATTTTACTTTAATCATAAACTATCTCTTTTTTACTATATATAAATACAAATATTTAAATAATCAATGAACCTTTATAACGAAGAAGAAATAAATAGAATAAATAAAGCTAAAGATACAAATGATAAGTTAGAAGAATTTTTCAACGGTAAACGTGAAGAATGGACTAATAACATCACACCTCTTTTTGAAGTTATCAAAAATAATTTTAATTTAGAAAACTCTCAAAAAATAATGGATGTTCAATCATTGGCTCTTACTTATAGACAACTTATTAATGAGCAGATTTCCTTCTTCTTAAATAAGAGAAGTAAAGAAGAAGTTAAGATTAAAAAACTTAAACAAGATAAGTTTGTATTCTACGCAACCGGATTTGGACTTAAAACAAATTTAGGAGAGAAAGGATTACTGATTGATGCACATATTTCCGAAAATGATAGAAACATACAACTAATTGAAAACTATATTGAGTTTTTAAGAAGTTCATCTAAAAACTTAGAATCACTTGGTTATACTATTAAGAATATAATTGACTTAATGAACTACTTAGGTAAATAAAAAAATCCAGTCATTTGACTGGATTTTTTATTTTTTCTTTTTCTTTTTATCATCTTTCTTTTCTTTCTTCTTAACTTTCTTTTCTGATTTTAGTTTATCCCAATAATCTTTAGCCAATTTAGACAGAGAAGCATTTCTACCATTTCTAACTATATCTTTAATATCTCTTTCAAATGATCCAGTACAATCTGGACAATCTCCATTTAGATACCCTTCATCACAGTGTTCACACTTAACTTCACCATCTCCACCGCACTCTTTACATTTTTTAGACACACCTTCCTCATCACAAGTTCCACAATCAACAACTCCATTACAATTACAATAATCACACTCTTTATCATCAACTGTACCTTTACCATCACAAGTATAACACTCACTTGATGATCCATCTGTATCGGTCATACTATCAGCACCTGAGGATCCAACATTTGAAATAGTTTTATTATCCTTTGATAACCATGAAAGTGTATCAACAAAAGGATATTCATCAAATTCAACTTCTTTTAATTTAACAACAACTTCACCAAAAACAGTTTCACCTTTGTAGATAAAAAAATATGAATTCAAATTATCACAATTATTTTTATATTTTCTCATCCAACCTTCTTTATCACAATAGTTATTAAATTTAATAACATCAGAATCAGTGGCTGTATAAACTCTATCCATAAAATAAGTAGCATTACAAGGACCTTTGGATAGCTTCCAAACAAGAGCTCTACCAATTAGTTCCTCACCATCTAATAAAACTAACAGTTGACAAGAATCTGGATTTTCGGTATAAATTCCAAAAAAATCTTCACAAGATTCATATCTCATACAAGAACTACCTAATTGACCACGTTCACTATATTTATAGTTTTCTTCATTATAGTAATACTTAATTTTATCACCTTTAATTAATTCAAACTTACTTTCTGATTTAATATTAGATGATTTATAAAGATTTGTAAAATCTTCATAATCTTTATCAGTAAACTTATAATCTTTCTTTAAATAACCGTAATGGAATAACTCAGATTCAATTCCCTTATGTGTAAAAAAAGCTCTAGCAAATCTACCAATCTTAATCTCACTTCTACCTTTAACACCATATGGTGATTCTTCATCAATGTCATCTATCTTATCAGCCTTTACATCTGATAAGAAACTAATATAATCATCTTTATCTGTAATATTTATCCAGTTTTGTGGTAAATTATCACTTATATACAAAGTACTATCAAAGGATTTATAAATTGCATCAGCAATCTTACTTTTATCTTTAATAGTACTTAATCTAAGTAAAAAGTCATCACTTGCCATTAAATTATCTTCTAATAATAATTCAATAACTCTTTTCTCTAAAATAAAATCATTATACTTATTTAACATAAATGTATATATAAAATTTTAATCAACTATTTTTATTACATAAACTATAAATCACATGAGAATTTTTATAGCTAAAGAAGACATCACTGTATTCGGTTCCACAATTGTTAAACAAGGACAAATGATTGAATTTTTGGATGATGAAACAACACATACAATAAAAAGTGAAACAACTACAATGCAAGTGACATTAGAACAACTTAATAATGATTCACGATTTGAATTATTACCTTTAGAAGAAAAGAAAGAACTAAATTTTACTATTGATGAAATCCCAGATGAAGAGGATTTAGAAGTAAAAAGATTTAGAATACAATTAGATGTGACTACCAACCGTAAGAAATTGCGAGAGATAGAGAATTTTATGCGTAAAACTTTGGAAGAGATGTTATAATTTTTTATCTTTGATATATGTTAGACTTCGATGAAAATATTGATAAGGCATCTGTAATTCAGATTTTGCACTACTTTATGCAAAAAGAATGTGATGGATGGTTCATCACCGACTTCAAAGTTCTTGCACCTGGATCCACAACAGATACATTAGTTAACCTTTATACTAGTGAGTTAATGTTTGACCAAGAAAGAGGAATAAACTATCATTGGCAAAGAACACAATCAACCAACCCGTATAAAGTAGATGAATTTATTATTTGGCTCAGAGACTATAAAATCTCTGAAATAAATGATGAATCACTTGACACATTCTCACATGAGGATAGATTGAAAATAGAATTACTCAGAATACAATCTCACTTTGATTCCAATAAGAAAAAAGTAATCACCAGAGAAGAAGCAATTAAAGAGCGCAATAAAAATCTTAAAGAAGGAGATAGAGTTTACTTCAATACGATGCCAGGAATCATTTCGTATAAACACAAAGGTGATGAATTGAAATTTACTATTAATGTAAAGAATACTTATTATAAGTATGTTCCAGCTAGTAAATTAATACCAAGAATTAAAAAAGACCTTTCACACATTGAAGTTCCTAAGAAATATCAAGAAATGTCTACCACACAACTCTTAAATCTAAGAAGGTATGGATCTTTACCTGATGTGATTAAGGCAGAGTTAAATAAAAGAGAACACATTAAAAGAAAGCCTAAAACAAAAATATATGGAAGCAAATAAATTTCCTATTGGGGTTGTGGTTGCCCGTTTTCAAGTTCATGAATTACATGAAGGCCACCACTATGTTATTAAACAAGTAGTTGAAAATCATAAAAAAACTATTATCTTTTTAGGTGTACCACAATTTATCGGTACTAAAAAGAATCCATTAGATTTTGACACCAGAAAGAAAATGGTACAAGAACATTATCCAGAATCAGTTATTGTAGCACTTCCCGACCAAAGAGATAATACAAAATGGGCCAAAGAATTAGATAAAAGAATTCGTGAAGTTTATCCACACGGTGATGTACTATTATATGGTAGTAGAGACTCATTTATTCCTTACTATGTAAATAATGGTGGTAAATTTGAAACTAAAGAATTAGAACCACTTGGAACATTTGCTGGAACAGATGTTAGAAAATTAATATCGGAAGAAGTAAAAAACTCAATTGACTTTAGGTCTGGTGTTATTTATCACGCTTATAATCTTTATCCAAGAACAATACCAACTGTTGATTTAGCTCCACTGAACTCAGATGAAACAAAAGTTTTATTGGCTAAAAAGTATGATGAAGATCAATACAGATTCATTGGTGGTTTTGTTAAACCAACTGATAAAAATATTAATCACTCTGCCCGTAGAATTATTCACAAAGAAGCTGGTATTAATTGTGTGATAGAAGGATTTAAATATATCAACTCTATACAAATTGATGATTGGAGATTTAGAGGAGAAGAAGACAAAATTATGACTACCTTTTTAGCTTGTAGTTATGGATATGGACCAATTGTACCGAGTGATGATATTAGAGAGTTGAGTTGGATAGATATAACAAGCATTACAGATAAGTGGACACAAACAAATATTTGTGAAGAACACAAACCATTGATGGAAGAATTTTTAAATTATATTAAAAAATGAAAAAACATTTTATTTTAGCCTTAGTATTTTATATTTTACCGGTTATTTTATTTGGTAATATTTATACTTTAACCAATATTATTGTATTGGTATTTAGTACTCTTTTGATTTCTTTTTTTATAAATTTTAAGGCAATTGATGGTAAAGATTGGCCAACTTATGTTTACTCTTTTATACACGGAGTTTCACTTTCAATTTTAGGAATTTCAATTTTAGGAATTACTGTTAAAAATCCAATGATTTCTATTAGCGTTAAATTAGAGTCTATTCCAGCAATAATCTCAATTATTGGATTTATCACATTTTCAAAACTTTATAGAGAGCGAAAAAGATTAGAATATTTAAAACAATTTGAAGGAAATAACATATCATTAAACAGAGATCAGAAAATTAATCAAATCATTAATAGTTGGTTTAATTAAAATTTATCCTTATCTTTGAATAAGATGCCTGGGTGGTGAAACTGGTATACACGAGGGACTTAAAATCCCTTGACCCTTAAAGGTCGTGCGGGTTCGATTCCCGCCTCAGGTACTAATCAAATCATAAATTATTATGAGCAATAACATTTGTACAATGTCCGATTCCTATAAAGGAACACATTGGCCTCAGTACCCAAAAGGTACTACAGAAGTTTACTCCTACTTAGAATCAAGAGGTGGTAAATTCAATAATACACTTTTTTATGGCCTTCAAATCATTATCAAGAAGCATTTGATGGGTCAAGTAGTAACTGAACAAAAAATTCAGGCAGCAAAAAAACTATGGGATGTACACATTGGTCCCGGTGCTTTCAACGAAGTCGGTTGGAGACACATTCTTGAAAAACACAATGGACATTTACCAATTAAAATCAAGGCTGTTCCAGAAGGAACAGTAGTTCCAACTTCTAACGTACTTGTTACGGTAGTCAATACTGACCCAGAAGTGCCTTGGTTAACAAACTACATCGAAACATTACTTTTACAAATTTGGTATCCTATCACAGTAGGAACTTTAAGTCGTGAGATTAAAAAAGTTCTTGTTGAGTATTTGAAGAAAACCACTTCTTTAGATGCTGAGGGACTTAAAAATCAAGTTAGTTTTATGTTACATGATTTCGGATATCGTGGAACAAGTTCTGTTGAATCTGCTGGTATCGGTGGTTCAGCACACATTATTAACTTTCTTGGTACAGACACCATTGCTGCTATTGAAACGGCTCAAGAATATTACAATACTGATAATATCTTAGCTTTCTCAATTCCAGCATCAGAACACTCTACAATTACTTCTTGGGGTGAGGCTAATGAAGTAAAGGCTATGGAAAATATGTTGGATTCTTATCCAACTGGATTAGTAGCTTGTGTATCAGATTCATTTGATATTATTAGAGCTTGTAAAGACTATTGGGGTGGTGAACTAAAAGACAAAATTTTACAAAGAAATGGTCGATTAGTTGTTAGGCCAGATAGTGGTGATCCAATGCAGACTTTGAAACAAGTTTTCCATATTTTATGGGATAAATTTGGTGGAGAAATCAATGAAAAAGGTTTCAAAGTTTTACATCCTAACATTCGCGTTATTCAAGG
>Ga0209087_1000423_pt1 | contig 26909 bp, 49 predicted proteins | sample S_130805_EF_Meta_FD_187321 | JGI IMG/M metagenome (GOLD analysis project Ga0209087, IMG submission 187321) | Freshwater microbial communities from Lake Simoncouche, Canada to study carbon cycling - S_130805_EF_MetaG (SPAdes) (version 2) | ecosystem: Environmental > Aquatic > Freshwater > Lake ... | reverse complement strand
CCCAATTCATCCCCTCGGTAAATAAAGATTCAAAATGTTCTTTAACAACATTCCAATCTCCCCCAAGTATTTTTTGACTTTGAGTATCTTTAGAATAACCTTTTCTTTTAAATGAATGTCTTAGAGCATTTCTCATTTTTCTCTTAAGTTTAAACACAGGGTCCCTACCTTCTCTAAGAACTCTTCTCCCCTCTCTTTTTTTATTGTCTGACTTTCTATACTCATTGTCAGTTTTCATTTTACGTTTTTTTCTTTCTCGACTAGCGATATTAGTACATTTTTTACACTTAGAGGTAATCCCCCTTGACCGTGACGGGTCCGCATAAAATTCACTTACGTCTTTCTTCGTTTTACAAACATAACAGTTACTTACCTCCATAATACAAAGATAATAAACCAATTCCAAATTAGGACATTTTTTTCCCAAAAATTTTAAAACCGTTATTTAAGGGATTATACCCCATATATGACATTCTGACAGTATATAAGGGGGGATACCCCAGGGGAGGGGGGCCCCACCCCGTGCCAAAGGGGGGCCATACAGGGGGATGTGGATAACTTTTTTTATCCCCACCCCTCGGTCATGTTGTCATGTTAATAAGTTGTTTGTATTGTTAATAACTTATACAACTTACCAAGTGGTAAGTTACTTGTTAGTAAGTTAGTTAGGTAACTGTGGAACTGAGTCGGGGTCAGCATACCAAGACCCGATGTCCAAATTCTTACCCAACTTAAGTTCAGGGGGAATGGCCGTACTGTTGTGTATCCCCAAAATAAGATTGTCTATTTCTTTTTTAATGTCATAGGTATTCTCACGGTCAGCAAAGTATGATGATAAGTATGGGGACCAATAGGTGTCACCTTGTCTAAGGTAACGTTCAACAACATTACATATCTTAACCCCGAACATATTACCAAGAATGTAGGGGTCAATAACAACGTCAAAGAATATCATGGAGTTATACTTGTCAATCTCATCAGGGTGTTTAATGAAGACTTTCTTAATGAAAGGGTACTCTCTAAGTAGAGCTCTCTTGGTTACCTTAAACTCATAGTTGTCATTCAGTTCTTGTTCGGTCATAATGTTAATAACTTTAATGATAAATACTCTGAACTTTGTTTGGGGATGTCAAAACATTTCCATACCTTTGTATTGTTGTTTTAATGGCGGGGACCATTAGCAAAGGGTTCGGTTTGTCAACCGCAGAGGGTAGACTCCAGCCTGCCTTATATTTTTTTTATAAGGGATTAAAAAATATTTCCCCGCCCATTTGGCAGAATGAAATAATGTTTGTATCTTCGTAGAAAATATTTGGGATATGAAAAAATTTATTAAAGCCGTTGTTATCGGTTATGCTGTCTTGTGGATTTTTAACTCCATTAAAGACATGATGGGTGAGAATGAAATCACCTCGTTGGAAGATATTAAGAAACTTATTAAAGAGAAACTCTAATGAGAAAGTTATTAGGTTACCTATTTTTGGGGTATGTCCTTGTATGGATATACCGTATGTTTACTAAGAAGGATTAATACCCCGCCACGTCAGGGGATGGTTACTTTAGTAACCGTTCTCTTTGATGAGGTCCTGACATTTCCTTACAATATCCTTTGGGGTTATGTGTTCACCACCATGGACATATAACCCCTCTATCTTTGCATCCACACATGCCCATCCATTCATTGAGACAGGTTTCCTTGCAAACCCCACCTTCGCTCGCTCAAAATATAATGACCCTAAGTTGATTTCATTATTTAGAGAAACGTCTAATCGTATTCTCCCATCCTCTATTACCGTCATCTGATATGACAATGTGTCCACAGTTATATTCATGTTAATAAGTATAGTTAGGGAACACATAAAAATAAAGTTATTAACATTGGGGAAATGACCATGACAGTATGTCAGTGGATAAAAAAAATATAAATTGTTGATAACTTTAGGGGTAAAAATTTGGATTTGTCAAAATGTCAGGGGACTCGTTACGATGGGGATAATCCCCTCGACCACTTTTGGGCCATATTAGTAATAACACTTTCCCCCACATTCTACCACCATTTCCTTTGTTACGATAGTATTAAGACCACTTTTTTCCCCCTGACGACCCCTACAGGACCAGTTTTTTACTATGTCTATTTTCCAGCTAAAAAAGGAATAGTAAGTGTAGAACGCGGGGAAACGAGTTTACGAGTGTTAGAAGACCACTTTTACCCCCTTCAACGAGGGAACCGATACGTTATTTAACCCCCAACGAGGTGACCATTACAGTCCCTTCGTAGTAAAGACAACTAATATGTGGAGAAATGTGGGAGACTAATGGACTCACATAAACATAGACCGAAGGTCTTATCTTACGAGTCCATCTCATTCCCCACACTATGTGGATTATATCTTATTACATATAATTCTTACCGAAGGTCTTATCTTATATGTAATCTCATATAATCCACTACATCACATTCCATATGTCTTGTCATTTAGGTGGGGACAACTTATAAGGTGGGGGAATATTACCGAACAGTAATATATGTGGAAATATGGTTGTACTATTAAGGAATATTACCGTACGGGAATGTGAAAGGAATGAACGAATGAAATGGTGTCACGAAGTAGACACCCATGGAGTGAGTGAATTAGTTTCACATTACCATTAACCATATACTCTTATATTTATTCTATATGAAAGTAACTATTACAGAATCTAAACTTGCTAAAGTTATCCATAGATATCTTACTATGTCTTTTAAAGGATTTGATAATTGTAGTTACGATTGGGCTAACTTTAATTGTGGTATGGGTGTTTGTTGTGACCCATACGCTATAGGATTTGTTCTACCTGAAAGTGAATATGATGATTATCTATTTAAGTTAGTTAATAGTAAACTATATGATGATGATGGTGATTACCCCGAAGACCTTACAGATGATTTACCTGAGCCTTGTTATAATAGTCCTGACATACATAGCCAAGAGTTTGATACCATTATAATAAGTGAAGATATGTACGAAAGGCTTAATGATTTATTTAATGATATTAATGTTTGGGGCGACCCTTTGTTATACATTGTAAATAAAGTCTTTAATACTAAAGCACGTACTGTTTTATATCCATATTTACCGTTAGATTTATAGTAAACGGTAAAATCATTATAATTTACCGTCATGTAGATTACCGTAATGGCCGTTACGATAAATAAGACAATACATGAATGAACGAAAAAGGAGACCTTGTTTGGTCTCCTTATGTAGTGAGTGAATGGATTGGGTTATTTATTCATAGTACTAATCATATCTGCTAATTCACCTACGTATTTTCTATACTCTTCACTATGATAACCTGAATCTATTAAGTCTATTCTCTTTGGGTCTTCTAAATACCATAGAGATAGTAGTACTGATTTATTCATTGTATCATATACATCACCGAACTCATGGTTATCATTATACCATCCTGTTTGAGTATTATGTTTTTTGAACTCTATTGAGAAGTTTAAGTTAACCCCATCTGTATAATGTTCGTGTACGTAATGAATATACACGCCGTTGTCTTCTAATGTCTTATACTGTTCTAATGTAATTCTATCTGATATTTGATTCTTCATAAACTTATAATTATCTATAAACTCTTTTAAAATCTTTTTTTTCTCTTTACCGAAAACATCTTTAAATTTAATTTGTTTACCCACGTTCTATATGATTATATATTAATTTCATTACCCACGCGTTTTCAAACTCGTACATACCACATACCGTACATGCTTCGTCTTCCGTGTCGTAATAGTTTATATTCCCGTCCTTATCCTTCATGAAGTCCATGTTTCTAAGGTCTATGATTACATATTGTCCTTTCATTTCTTATTGAAATCTATTACTGTTGATACTTCTTTTACCCACCCGTCCACAATGTTTCCGTTCTCTAACTTCTTTATGGCTTGCAATGCATCTGATTCTGTGTTGAATATTATTATTGTTTTGCTGCAATCCTCGCCTCCACATTCCGTCTCTGAAATGGGTGACCACCATTTAAGCCATAAAAACTTCTCACGTTTTTCCACGGTGTAATAAGATTTGTTTATATCACACTTCTTATATTTTGTGTGTTTAACTATTCTGTATATTGGTTTCATCTAATTAATCATATTAATAAATTCATTTATCTCCATAACCTCATCCATTCCCTCTAATAAGTTTACGGTCTTTTGTTTTCCATTCTCCGTTAACGACTTGATAACCATATAGAACTTGCAGTCCATATTTAATTTGGTCTTCATCATCAAGGCGTTGTATGCCTTTTGTTTTTGTCTGTCACTTCTGTATGTTGTAGTAACATCTATGTATACTTTTGTTCCATTGATTTCCGTGCTGAAATCAAAATCAATTAGTTGTTCTAATCCGTGCGTGTTTGTAAACTTCGGCTTATCTTTCTTCTTCATCTTCTTTATCCCCGTTAATTGGGTGAAGTATGACTCGAAATCATTTCCGTTCTTTGACCGTGATTGGTTTGATGATTGGTGGCTCATGGTTATTTGTTTTTAGATTGTTCAAACCATTCTTTCATACCTTCATATATTTTGGAATAGTTTTTATTGTCTTTTAATTCCACGCTGTGTAAGGCATTCATAACATCCGTTTCAGTATATTTCTTACCTGTACGGTTTTCTATAACCTTCTCTAATTTATTCATACCTTCATCGGTTAATGTATATCCATCAGGGAATTCACCATATCCATCGGATTTTAATCTCAAATCTTGCGGGTTGTAAAGTGTAGTTTCTTTTTCCATATTAATTAAAGTTTATTTTAAGTTCTCCAAAACCAATTTCCTTTTAATTGTTTTCTTCCGTCAGGATAAAATTGTGGTGAATCAAACGCAATCCACCATAGTTCTAATTTCCATATATAAAATCTTCTCTGCGCAACTGTATACTGTCTCATCTCTATATTTTCTACAAAGATAGTAAATTTATATTTTATTTTCAATATTTTATTTATATTTGCCTCACTATGACAAAAGAGGAACACACTATACAGACACTTGTGGAGATGCGTGACGAGATTAATGTCCGTATCCAAAATTATAAAGACGGTTATTTTTATATCTGTAATGTTCGCTCCTATGGTCGTAATTGGAAGGAGAACTATATCTATAACTCTTATAGTCTTCAGGAGTTATGTAATGAGTACTGTGGTGATGATGGAATCGTTGATGTGTATTCTAATAACCCCGACCTATCTAAATTGGATAACTACGGTGATGTTATGTTTGTTCCTACCGTTAAGGATTATGATAAGTGGCTTGAGTATACAACTCTTATTCATAAAATACCTGAGATTGAAAAGGAACTTGATAAATGGGATGACCGTGATAATCTTTCGTTTAGAGAAAGACCTGCCTTTGCTCCATTCCATACTCGTGAGGAACTTGAAGAACTTAAATATAAACGTGATAATTTTGACATGTCTTTTGTTGAACCTGTTAAAGTTTTTCATGTGTATGAAGAATATTAATGAGTGCCGAACTAAACATATTGAACAAGTATCTTAAGAAGATGTATCCATTCATAACTGAAGTGGAGAGTGTTTATGCTGGTAGTGAAATATATAACCCATACACATTTATTCCTGAAAATAATTATAGTACAAGTGGTTCAGGTAAAAAAGGAGATGTGTTAAGGATTAATATTTATGTTTCCCCGCTCCATTTTTGTGAACTTATGGATGACCGAGTTGAAAAGAAATTACAAGCTCTTATGTTAAAACAATGTGGGTCTTTGGTTAAATCTATTATCACTGATTGTAACCCCGATAACATTAGATTCTTATTTTATCCTGATGTAGATAAGGTTACCATTTTTGATAATATACCTGATTAGTTTTCTCTTATTACTTTACAAGGTGAACCGTATGCCACCACGTTATCAGGAATGTCTTTTGTTACAACTGAACCAGCTCCGATAATGGAATTCTTACCTATCTTTACCGTATGTAAGATGTTTGTTCCCATTCCTATTGTAGTTCCTTCTCCTATGGTTACATTACCCGCAATGTTAACTCCTGGGTTGATGGAACAATAGTCACCGATATTTGTGTGATGACCAATGGAAACATGCCTGTTGATTGATACAAAGTCACCTATGGTTGTATGTGCAGCAATTGATACCTTTGAATTGATGAGAATTCCTCGACCAAGTTTACTCATATAGGAGATATCTAAACCATCGTGTATTATACTCATGAATTTATTAATATCAGGATTTAATGTTTCAATGATTTTTTTCTTATGTGATGGTTGATATACACCAAGAGTCATCAGGTCATAATCACCCATATTAACTGTGTCTAACACTTCAATATTAAATTTATCGTGCTCGAATGTGTTTAGTATTGGTAGATTCAAATTATTGTATATGTGAATATCAGGTTGTTTTGTATTATGTGAATACAAGTTATCCAATATCATTGTTATGATGTTATCCCCTTTACCTAATATTAGTAATTTTGTTGCCATATCCTTTTTCTCTTAATTCTGTTGATGTGTAATGCTCCATATTTAATTCATCCATTAACCTGTGAGCTCTTTTTAATAGTTCAATGTTTGTGGTCTTTTCCTTATCTTTGTAATATAGGTTATCCTCCAACCCAATACGTATACCATCAAACTCTAATAGTCCATATACGGTACTCTTTAGTTGTTGTAAACCTATTCCACCCAAACAGGTAAATGAATTTGACGGTAGATTATGTTTGATTGTTGATAAGGTTCCCAAATCACATTGACCATTATACATGTTTCCCAATATGATGTTGATGTGGTATGGTGGCGTTAATATGTTCTTTGAAATAATGTAATTTGTATAGTTTAACATTCCTGTATCAAAACATTCTATCTCAGGTTGTACTCCGTACTTATCCATCTCCTTGATTAAAGATAATATTATCTCAGGTTGATTGATTGAAGCCCCTGATGGAAAGTTTAATGATGACATGGTTAACGAACCCATATCAGGATATAATTGTAACACCTCAGCTCTTTTCTCTAATTCAGGAAAGTTTCTCCCTGTTAATGAAACACAAACTAATAACTTAGGACAATGTTTTTTAATCCCTTCTATAATCTTTTGATATACTTCTTTCTTGTAAGTATTCTTTAGTGTTACCTCATCTTTCGCATGTAAATGTACAATGGAAATCCCCACTTCATTGGCCTCATGCACCGACTCTATAATTTCATTTGGAGTCAGAGGAGCTAACGAATTGTCCCTAGTGGTTTGTGTTCCTGTTGGTGTAAAATTAATAATCTTTTTCATCACGGATATACGATTTTATTTTGAATACTTCTCTAAACTCACTATCAAAGGTTTTGTCATAAATAACTTTTTGTGAATCATATACTCTTACATGATTAATCTCATCAAAAACACCCAAAGGTCTTATGTGCCAATGATAAGGCTCAGTTTGTATATTAACAATTGTTGTTTTATTAACAATAACCACAATTTCTTCAGATGAATTTTTAACTGACCTATAATAAATGTTTAAGGTTTTATCTTCAGGATTATAATACAACGTATGATGTAAACCTCTATGTTCATCTATAGTGGTTTTTTTTAATTTATCACTTGTTGGTTCATTTTTAAATAAAGGCTTACCTGAATTGATGAATAATTTTTTTGTTAAATATTCTAAATGTGTAGGAGTTACATTTTTCATCTCCGACTCAATAAAATTTCTATCGTAATTTTTAAATTTATCAGGTAACGAACTTACTTTAAATGATTTAAATGCACCAAATAACCACCCACTCTCATCTCCAGTATCAGTACAAATCACCGAATCATATTCTTTAAGGGACTCAATATTTTCGTGAATTAAATTAGTATCTAACAATTCACAATCATATTCTATGTGGTGAAGATTCTTATACCCAAAGTTTATAGCAATTTGACAAGCAATTGAAAACATTCTATAAATCGCAAAACCATAAAAATTTTTAACAAAGAATCTAGAATGTATTTTTTTATTATCAGGAAAGTTAAAAGTGTAGTGACCCATCAAATTATAATCATCACTAATATCATTATTATAATCGTAAACATAATACTGACATTTTTTTTGAATGTGAATTGGTATATGAGAATGAGAAATTAATACAATATGTTTTCCGCATTTTAATACTGAATCAACACACTTTTCCAAAACTTTCTCTTGTTCTTCAGTTGGGCAATAAGCTGAAATAAAAATTAAATCATTCATGATTAAAATAATAACCAAAGTATTATTTTAATCAATTAAAACAACAGATTATAATTTTTGTACGACACCAAATACTAATTTTAATACGACCATAATGTGTTATATAACGGACAATTTGTATGGTTTTGTGTATAATATAACACATTATCTTATTTGGGCTCAGTTTCCTCTTCTTCGTTTCCACAACGTTCTCGGTAGTATTCACGAATTTCTTCTTGTTTGTGTTGATATATGTAATCAATAATATCACCTAAATCTACAGTGTCCAACTCATACTCTTCATTTTTAACTAACCAATAAAGTTCTTCGTGAAAACCTGTAAAGAAATCATCCTCGTCATTATAATCACAAGGGTAAGTATTTGGTAGTAAGTTGTCAATTAACTTATCAAGGTTATGAACTCTTCTTTTAAAATCATTACCATATGAGGTCTCATTAATGACACCCATTACTTCTTTGATTCTATGTATGTTCTCTTGTAAGTTCATAGTATCTTAATAGAATGATTTTAATTTCAGGTACGGTTCCAAATTATATTTGTCTATAATCTGTTTGAAGATTTGTTGTCTGTATCTTTTACCTAATGTATTTCTTTTATTAATAAAACCATAACCAAATCCTGAATCACCACTTGTACCAACAACTCTGTAATATGGTTGGTCATGAAGTCTTGCTGGTATTAAGTTAGCTGTGAATGCATATAAATGCGAATTCTTGGAGCCAAATCTAAATTTACCTAAGGTTTTTTCTCTTGAAAAGAAATTAGCGTTTTCTAATCCAAGTTTATCAACTAAAGCGGAGTGTAAATATAAATTCATTTCATCAACTGACATATAAGCAAGTGGAGTGTGAGTATCTTCACTGAACTTCATAACATCACCATCATAAAGAACGTTTATTAAATTATCTATTCCACCCATTAGTTTAGATGTAACCTCTATCCCTGATTGTTGTAACATGGACTTGAGTGCATCCTTTTTTGATTCAGCCTGTTCGTTAATAACCCCGCCCATTATCTCGTGTATTCTTTCTATGTTCTCTTGTAAGTTCATATTATTTAAAGTCAGGTAATTTCGTATCTTTAATAAATTTCTTATGTGAATCCTTATATGATTTTTGAGTTTCGTCATTTACATCTTTGGTGTATTGCCAATTCCAATATAAATCATCATTCACTTTGAACCCATAAAACTCATGTACTTTCTTTTGTACTTCAGTAACGTTCTCACCATTCCAATTCTGTCCAACACAAATAAATCCTGTTTCAATATCTTTAACAAGGTTTGATTCTCCCAATGTGGAATGTCTATTCTCAATCCAAGTTAGTCTTTCAATTAAGTTTTGATAAAACATATTTGTTTGTCCCCATCTAACGGAACTAAAGAATATAACGGCATCAGATTCAAACAATTCTTTTGATATCTTCCATAACTCATCGTCAGGATTGTTAAAACTTGCCCAACATCTATGGTCACCTGATGGATTTTTATTTTTGTCTTTAAGCATTGCCTTCAATACTCCACAACTATTACCATCTTTCCTTGATACATTACCTTCACACGGTACTATGTTTAATTCTGAAACATCAATTAATGTTGAGGTATTACCCAATTCATTATCAAGGTACATTGCTATTGCCTTTGATTTTGGAATATCAATATTATCCTCATCCCAATTATATCTATTGGAACAACTTAATAATAAAACTTTCTTTTTATCTTTAAGAATGTCTAATGTTTTCTTTATTACTTTCCAAGCATCAGATTGGACCATTTCCTCGGAAATCATCATCTCTTTAATTCTTTGTATATTTTCTTGTAAGTTCATATTCTTATAGTTTATCAATAGCCTTTACTAATTTATAACATTTTTCAGATACTCCACCTTTTTCGTGGTCAGTTATTGTAATATAAACTTTGTCATACTTAATTGTAATATCTGGATGGTGATTTTGTGATTCAGCAATTTTTGCAACTTTATTAACAAAATCAATTGATTCATTAAAATCTTTAAATTTAAATGTTTTTTCTAATTTTTTATTAGAACTACCCCAATTTTTTGATTCAATAATTGTTTCTTTTAATTTTTTTTTAATTATTTCTTGTAAATTCATATTAATCAATTTCAAAATCTTTTACTTCAAGTCCTGAGTTATCCTCAAACCATTTAATAAATATTGGTATCCATAAATCATTAAATATTGCGTTTAATTCATCCGCAACCCAATAAGACACTACTAATTTATAAAGATAGTCATACCCATCATATTCTCCATAATAACTATAAGCCAATCTGTCGTTAACAAGAAAATTATAAGCCCCATATTTTTTAACGTCCTCACGATAAAAATCATGTAATTCAGGACCCCAATTATAGTCAGGATAATACCTATCTTTTATGTAATCATAAATGATTTTGTTAACTTTGGACTCAGGTACTATGTATTTCATATTTATAAATACTTTGTATTATATTTATAGTTATGATAGAGAAATTGAAAAGAGTAATAGATAGACTTATAATGCCAAAATATTCTGAGTTGGTTGATGTTACCGTCTCTGATTTGTTTGAAGGTTATACTCAATTCAAACATCAATCACATTTGTTAGGTACAACCTATTCAGTTGAGTTCACCACCAATAGATGTTTGGATATGAAAGAAATGGTTGAGATTGATACTGAAGTTAAAACTCTATTTAAACTGATGTCTCCTGAAAACTTAAACCCATTCTCAGTTAAAGAACCTAAAGTAAGTTGTTACTTTGATTGTGAGGATGGTGAAGGATTTACATTTCACGCACCTTACGGTTACAAACATTAAACTATGGATTACATTATACCACAATCAAAATTAAGTGAATCAATATACAATTATATTGATGAGTTGTTTTCTTCAGAGGATGGTGACACAACTATTCATAAGTTAAAATCTATTGATGAAGACGGTAATCCTCTCGTTGATTCTTATGATTTTATAAATAATGATTATTATGATGGGGACAATCAAGATTATCTTTTTAGTTGGACAGGAAAAGAATATTATGAAAATCATCAACGCCAAAGTTTTGGTGCTAGACTTGTAAATGAGGCACCAATTGTTGAAATACATGATAAAAATAAAGTTATGACTCTTAACTCTATTTTTAGTGAAATGTGGATACCCATTTTTAATAAATGGTTTCAAGACAAAGTTAATCTACCAATTAAAACGTTATACACTTAGAATATTATGAAATACATTATCTCAGAATCAAAGTTGGATGATATTATTCAAAAATATTTGAGTTCACAATTGTCAGACTTAAAAGAAGTTGAAAAAAGTGAATCGGACAGTGAGGAACGCCAAATTTGGTATGTTGATAAATCAGGTGAACCTTTAGTTGTTATTTATCCTCGTTACCACGGTGGAGACTTGTTGGTTCTCAGGAGAGTGATTTATGAAACGGTAGCAAATATGTTTGGATTGGAAACGACTGATGACATCCAAGCACCGATATTAAAATACTTCAGGGAAAAGTGGGGAATACTTGTTAATACAATTTATACTTTTGAAGACTATACTAGTCTTTAAGATTACCTTTTAAGGTTTTCCAAATAATTACCAATCTTTATTTGTGTTCAAGTTATTTGTTGTGTAATCAAACACAATTGGCATTCCTCCCGTAGATTTTCTTAACATATGTTTGAGGTCATAAATAATGTCGTCAAAATCATAACCATCTTTAACACTTCTATAATTAATCGTTAATTTAACATATATTGATGATGTTGTATCATACGCATTACCATACATGTCTGTTCTCGCACCTGTCATTACGTTTACCTCATCGACTTTAATTGAGTCGACAATATCTACCGAATCACAAGAACTGAATCCAATATCATTAGGGAAAGTTTCTGAACTATTGTTATCACAATGTTCTTTAATGTAATCCAACTTTTCGTTGATTAGGTCTTGTAATACTTCTGTTTTTGATTTTTTCTGTTCAAACAATCTATTGTATTGAGATTCTGTAACAATTATTTTGTTTTTCTTTCCATTAACTTTTTGCCAAAGTTCCCAATTAATAATAGATTCATTCTTATATCCTTTAACGCATCTTTGTTTGTAAACATCTACAAGGTGTTTTCCAAATAAATCAACAAGAGCAATATAAAACCCGTCTTTATCTTTAGATGATACTTGTAAGTCTTCAAGATAATTATGTGATAACAAATCACAAGCTTCACCTATAAAATCACCAATATCATTAAATTCACATGGATTTAATTCATAATCAACAAGATTATCAATATCTTGTTTCATAGTCTCAAAAGATAATCTTCTACGAAGATATGGTGAAATGGTTTCATTAATATCTTTTGTGTCGTTACATTTCTTAGCAGTTGAGCCAACATAAGGAACGTCAATACCTGTCCAATTTTTAATATCTTCTTTAAGTCCTTGTCTCATTCTTCTTGCAACAAAATCAGGTTTTGTTTGTATTGATTGTATCCAATCTAAATCTAAGACAATATAAACTGATGGTTCTCCACCTTCTTCATCAGGTTGTACCCAAAAACCACACGCTCCTTCCATTGTGTAATCTTTGAGAAACTCTTCAAGTATTTTTATTTTTTTGTCGTGACTGTCCATCTATTTTATAAATATACAGAACTTTGGTTGGGAGTGTTATTCCCAAACACCTTCTGAAATTACTGAAGGTTTGTTGTTTCTGTCAATCATGACCCATTCTGCATTTACCAATCCCCAAGGTTCAAAACACTTCATAACCTGTTCGAGTGTGAACTCCTTACAACTGTAAATGTCAAACTGAACCATTGGTAATTCCAAAGTGTCCCATATGTGAATTGATGCGTGTGATGTTGCTAAAGTAACTGTCCCTGTTAACCCTTCGTTTCCTGGGTCGGAAACATAAACACTTGTTGGTCCTGCTACAACTTTCATCCCAACAGTTTCCACCAAATACTTAAACCATTTATTCAATAACTCCTCTTTTTTTGGAGGATTTGTTACCCAACACTTAACTAACAAATGTTGGTGATAAGGTATGAATTTTTCCATTATTATATATGCGTTTTTAACTACACATATATATACTATTTTAACAAAATATTTGTGATTATAACAAGAATAAGTAGGATTTTTTTAATATTTCTTATTTAACATTAATAATAAACCAATTACCCTTAAAATCTTCAACTAAACAACTTGAGTTCTCACAGAAATCTCCTGAGTTCATATAGTCATCCGTCATCTTTGGTTGGTGAATGTGACCACAAACTGTAACGTCATATCCTTTTTGTGATGTTAAAGCTCTTGCGTTATCTTCAAAGTTGGATACAAAGTTTATTGCTCCTTTCACACTTTGTTTTATTTCATTTGCCAATGAATGATATGGTAAATTAAACCACTTTCTAATATGATTGTAAAATGTGTTGAATCTAATGACTAAGTCGTATGACCATCCTCCAAGTACCGCTAACCATCTGGCTTCCATGATTACAAAGTCCAATACATCACCGTGATAACAATAGTAACTTCTACCGTCAGCGCCTTTGTGAACATACTTCCTTACAATCTCAATATTATTTAACATGAATGGTATAAAAGGTTTAAGGAAATCGTCATGATTTCCTCTGATATAAACTACCTTTGTTCCATTCTCACTTCGTTTCATAAACTTCCTGAATATCTTGGAACAATTCTTTTTCCACTTACCTCCGCTTTTAAGTGCCCATCCATCTATGATGTCACCGTTTAATATTAATGTCTCGGATTCATTCTCATCCAAGAATTTAATAATCTTATCTGTTTGTGATTGTCTTGCACCTAAATGCAAATCACTCATTACTATTGTTCTCCATGTTTTCATGACCAATAATTTTTACTATCTTTGAAATATTCTTTATTGTTTTTGTTTAGAAGTGACCCAATCATTAACTTAGTCATATACCACAAACCTTTATTGCGGAATCTCCTTGGTAAAGTATAAACAAAGGAATTGTATACTTTAAACATATTACTTTTTATCTGTTTTGAATAGACATAGTCCTCGGCCACTGTAACTTCTTCATCAAACCCTCCAATCTCTCTGAATTTATCTGACTTTGTCAACATAAAACCACCTAAACAAAATGGTGAGATTAACTTAGAGATTGATTGTAAAACATCAAAAACTTTATATACATAATTGTAATCACCATTATCAGTCCTAAATTTAACAGTTACCAAATCTAAATTTTCATTTTTTATTTTTGAAACTGTATTATATAACAAATCACTATCTAACAAAAATATGTCAGCATCCATAAATAAAACATATGGTGTTGTAACTAACTTAAACCCATTGTTTCTTGCTTTGGATGGTAATCCTCCACTTGTGATTTTTAATTTAAAGTCATACCCATTTAAATTATATTCTGATTTACCAATTAAACCTAAACTAGTATAACCATCATCAGATGAATCGCAAACAATTACTTTAACTCCACGAATATCTTTTTGATGGTTTAATAAATCTAATGTTTTAACTATTACTCCCTTTTCATTTTTACACGGGATAACTATTGTCAATAACTCACTTAATTTCATATCATTAAATACCTTTAAGTCGCTTACGCAATTCAGTAGAACTATAGTCGTGTGTCCTTTTGTTGAAATGATATTCCATCTCTAAATTACACCCTGTGAATACCTTATTTTTGTATTCATCCCCTAATATTCGGATATCAATATTATTGTTTTGAAGTATCGTCATAAGTTCCAATTCAGTTGAGTATGGTATTATTTCATCAACATACTTTACTGCGGATAATTGAACCCATCTCTCATAGAACGATTGGATTGGTTTATTTTTATCAGGTCTATCTAATGTTGGGTCAATCTGTATTGCAACAATAAGATAGTCACACACTGACTTAGCTTCTTTTAACATTAAAATGTGACCCGCATGTAGTAAATCAAATGCACTTGCTGTTATTCCTATTTTCATCTTTAAAATTTTTCTCCGTTTTTTATCACATCATTCACATATTCTGTAAATGGTTTTGTAGGATTTCCTTTTCTATAATAGTAATTACCCCAATCTATGTTACCATCTTGAGCAGGTAATGGTTGAACTTCTTTTATACCCTCTTTCATCGTTACAACAATTTCTCTTAAACGATGATGATTTTCATGAATAGTTTCTTTAACACCATTTTGAATAATATCATCCAATCTTTCATCTCCGTCTAACCAATCACCGTATTCAGTATGTTTCACACCATTTTCAATAACATCTTCAATAACACAAGAACCATCAATTTGTAGAGAGCTGTTGGTTAATTTTACCCCATTTTCAATGGTGTCTTCAACCCTTTCCTGAGAATTAAGACTTTTTGAATCCTCGGTGTGTTTCACCCCATTTTGAATAGTGTATTCAACATCCTCCGACGACAAATATGGACCACTACTGGTGCGTTTCACCCCATTTTGAATGGTATCTTCAACCGAAGATGGTCTAACCCCTTTGTGTAATTCAATTTCTTTTACCCCATTTTGTATAATGTTTTCAGCCCTGGAATCATCGGCACCTTTCCTGTGCCTCAAGTGCTTCACTTCATTTATAATGGTATCTTCAACCCATTTGGTTATATAATGTTGATTTTCAACAACATCCATCGCAGTATAAACAAATACGTTATGAAAAAAGTTGTAATTATACCATAAAGTACCGTCTTCGGTTAACTCAATAACCCATTGTTTGGTATTAGTGAAAATTAACCATGTTGAGCCATTGTTGACATACCTGTCAACACCAACGGTCGCATCATTTATTAATAGGTTAATAATTTTCTCCATGTAATAAACATAGGAAAATAATTCTTAATTATCAAAATAATGGATTAGTCTTTTTTGTCTTTTGGGAGGATTCTAAATGCCAGGACTCTTTTACCGTTCACGGTTGGCATACCATATTCATCTTTACCTATGGTTTTTACGGTGGTTTTTTTGTTTCTAAACCTTCCTGTGTATATTGTATCACCAACTTTTAATGGGACATAAATTCCTTCTATTCTATTGGTATCTTTCATAATTAAATATTATCTTCACAATCTTGAGAATGGTTAATTAAAACCATTGGATTAACTCCAATAAAATTTTCAATGTATTTGGAAATTTTAATTTCTATTTTAGAGTCATAACTACCTGGAGTTAAAACTAAAACAATATAGTTGTCCGAGTCTTTCATTTTTATGGCAACCACATCACAAATACGATTTTTAAAATAATTTAAAACAAGCTCTTCTATGACATGCCCCAATTCACCTCTATCAACATTTTCTTTGTTGAATTTCTTGGTTACGGTAGTTAGTTGTTGCTCTGTTATAATGTACTTCATTATCTATCGTTTTCCCTATCTTTAACATCAAAATAGAAAACATCAAGGTCTCTACCGTTTTCAATTTGTCGGATTACATCTTGTCTTTTGAATAAAGTATGTGCAACAATATAATCAATCATTTCATCGTCTGTTAAATCTTCAGGTCTAACATGTTCAATTTTACAAGGGTAATTTTTGTCAACAACACCAGTATCATCAATATACAATCCTGATTCATTTACCAACTCCTCAAATTTTGGAACCATTACCTCATCATACCATTCTTCAAAAACATGAACAGCATAAGATTTTTTAATACTGAACACTTTTGTTAACCTGTCAATAATATCTTTGGAAATAATCAAATGTCCTGAATCAAACTCACCGTCTTCAAAGTAATAAACCGCAGTAATTGAATTTTTACCGTCAATACACCAATCCTCACTAAGATTTCCAAGATTGTTGTTTTTTGTACTAAAAGTTCTCTTACCATTCTCAATAAGAAGATTTAGGTATTTAACAATCCCATTCTGTAATGCAGAACTACTTCTATTGAATCTATTAAACTGTTCTTCTGTGATTATTATTTTCATTAATTATAAATACTTTGTAATCTTAAACATTTTTATTTATATTTGCAACATGATTGACAACTTAAACATATTGAAACCTTTACTGAATTTTGAGGAGCAAGGCGACTTCTATATGCTTTATGTATTCAAAAGAAAGAAAGACCAACCTGAGGGTGAAAGAGATAACCATCAATCAGTTAGAACAATCAAAACATATTGCATTGAATCAATCGACCACTTGGAAAAAAGATACGATGAAATAAAACAATTGTGTGAGATGTTTAAAGCTCGAGCATATATCCATGTTCAAAAACAAAATCATAGAGATGTGTCTTTGGATATGTTGGCAACTTTGGCGGAAAGAATCAAGAACGGTGTTCAGAATCAGAAGGGATTATTTGATTCAGTTGTAGGTCAAATAAAGACCCAAGAGAAGAGATGGATTATTGATGTGGATAATGTATCAATTGATGGATTTAATCACTCTCCGAGTCAAATATCAATGAGAGAATACATAAATGAACTACAGGTAGAGGCAGGAAAAGAACAAGGAATGACTTTTATTAAAACAAGAAGTGGTTTCCATATTATAACTCAACCTTTTAATGTTATGAAGTTTAAGGAAAGATATCCTGATGTTGATATTCAAAAAAAGAATCCTACATTATTATATTACCCAAATTCATTAGATTAATTATGGCAACTTTAGAAACACAATATAAAAACTTTCTCTTGGATAATCCTGAGTCAAAACTTACATTTGATGAATGGAAAAAATGGTTAGGAAACCAAATTAAAGAAGGGTTAGAAGATTTAAAAAAACAAAAAAAAATATGACAACAAAACAATTTAACGAAAAGTACAAAGAGTACCTTGAAGAAGGTCATTACGGTTTGGATATTGGTTATCCTGCTGTGATAAAATATTTGGACACCATGTTTGAGGGTTTGGTTAAAATACCAGGATTCAAATATACCCAAATAAAGTTGAAATTTAATATGTGTAGATTCTATACCAATTTACACGAATTGACAGGTAAACTTGGCGGTAATATTAACAGCATGATTGAGAAAGAAATTGATTTCTTGGTTAGGATTGAGGATGAGGTTTACAAACGTTTAATAGAAGAAAATAAATTAGCTAAAGAAAAAGGTCTGTAACATGAAAAACTTATTTTATATCTTAATGTTAGTTGGCCTCACTTCTTGTTTAAACAACACAAAATTTATTGACACTCCTGTTAAGTGTGAAATTGACTCTGTTGAATACCATGGGATTGGTCATGATAATACATTACAAACAACCCCTTATTGGAAAGTTCGTTTGAAGAACGAAAAGATTTGGGTTAGAATCTCAACAGGTGAATATTCTAAAGGAGATAGTATAGTTGTAATCTACCGTACAAAAGAAAAACCCACTCGTTAATGAATGGGTTTTTTTATTATTTTAATTCACCAATAAAAACTTTGGGTTGTACTCCCATCGCAGATGCGGTACATAATCTTGTGTTACCAGCAACTAAATGATACCTATCCCCAAACTTTAGAATTAGTGGACGACCGTATTTCCCACTTTGAATGGCTTTCTTTAATTTTAAAGGTGAACTCTTGTTATACTTTTTAGCAAGCTCAACAACTTTATTCATTTCACCTTTTTTTATTTGATTTGACTCTGTGTTCTCTAACTTAGACCAAATACTTTTATCAAGAGTAACTTCTTTAGAGTTTTGAAACGCATCTAAAACATCACTAACCGTTGTTTCAATATCACCATCTCTACTTAAATCTTGGACAGCTCTTTCAACCTCATCCATTTCATTAGAAATGTATTCATTTTTCTTTTCCAAATAATCCTCTAACTCATCTTGTAGTTCATAAAACTCATCAATTGAAGAACTGATAACATAATCTTCTAAACCTTTAAAATCTTTAAATTGTAAGTGTTTAATTATTTCAGGACGGTCTTTAACCATATTTAAAAAATCGTTAACCCCTGATGACTTTGGGGATAATTCATTTATTAATCCTTTGATTCTTGATATCTGTTCGTTTAATTTCATTTATTCAAATAAACTTTTTGCAACTACATTACTTAATAAACCAATAAGTAATAAAATATAAAATATAAATAATGTTGTATACAACACTCTTTTACCAATTTTAGTTATCTTCTCCATATATAATTTTTGTATAGTTTGGAAATTCTTTTTGAAACTTTTTAATGAAAACTCCTGCTAAAACATTTGCCATGTTTTCTTCAGGTCCTCCAATGTCTTGAATTCTATCAGTATCTTTAAGTCCCATCTTTTGATGTTGGAACTCATGAGTCCATTCATGACCTATTGTTCTAAGAATATCAATTAATAATCTACCATGTGTTAAAACAAATATCTCACTGTGAGGCATCCTAACACCTGTAGTCATAGGGACATCTCTTTTCTCCATGAAGTTGAAATGGACATCCTTATTAAGAGGTAACTGATTTTGTAAAAACTTAATAAAGTCCTTAACAATCACAAGTTGCTCAGGGTTTGAGAATTTACTGATATTTTTAAAGCAAGCTTTCATTATCAATAAATACTATAAAATATCTTTAATTGAAGTCGAACTTAATACTATCCAAATTAATGGTAGGTTCATTAAGTTTCTTTAAGAGTCTTTCTTTAATTTCAACTAACGTTGAGCTTGAATCATAGTATGCTCTTCCTTCAATTAGAAATGATAATTCAGGGAATGGATTAGTTCTTTCAGGTTGTAACATTTTGTTAACAACTGACAAAGCCTCTTCAATCCTATTCAATTCTTCCAAATAAAGACAAAGATAAATCAAGTGTTCATTTCTTTTAGGTGAGAATTGCTCCGCTAAATAAAAATGTTCAATTGAGGCATTAACATTACCAATAAAATTATGTGCCTGAGCCATCATAATTAAAGCAAAATAACACATCTCATCTTTTTGTTTTGCAGTCTTTGAATTGTCCCAGTCATTTGTAAGATGTAAGAATCTTTCATAATACCATATTGACCTTCTAGCATATTCGTCTGAATGCATTTTACCAAATGCTAATTCGTTTGGATTACCATAGCAATCAGAATAACTTTTAGCAATATACCATAAATGATAATGGTCTTCAAGAACTTTATTACCAACAACTTTATCAATTTCTAATTCTAAAGCGTCTCGTAAAAATTTCCTTGGTACCGCCCATGTAAATCCATCTTGAGAAACTAAATGTTTAAATCCAACAGGCATCATTCTTCTTTCAAAGTTCTCCCCGATTTCAGGCAAATGAATTGTTTCGTGTCTTTTATCGTGTTGGAAGAACCATGGTCTTCTTGCATTCCAAAACCATGTTCTGAAGTATTTTAAGTCACCGTTCTGAGCACATAAGTTGTAACTATCAACACTTGTATCATCAAGAACTGACCAATCAAAATCTTCATCAACGTGTAATCTCTCATCCGCGTCCATTCTTAATACCCAGTCACATCCATGGTCAGCATTAAGACATGTTTGAAGAGTGTGGTCACGATTCCAACCTGGATAGTCCCAATCAATCTCATAAGTGAATCCAGGAATATTCTTTTCCTTAAAAAATTCATCAATAACTTGTTTGGTATTATCTTCTTTACCATTACATTGAATGACGTAATAGTCAATATATGGAGCAACTGACTCCAACATTCTCATTATTGTTGGAGCTTCGTTTCCAACCATAGCATTTAATACTATTTTAGTTTTCTTATTCATAAATGTAATTCATTACTTGTTCTTCTTCATAGAACTTTCTAATTGGAGTACGATTTTGTAGTTTTTGTGAGTGACCTAATTCATCATCCCAATTCCAATCATGAAACCCTAATTCTTTTATTCGGTTATGAATTGCTAAATCATAGTGGTCTCTAATTAATCTAGCTCTTCGGTTTATATCTGTTGCGTTATTATCAACGGTACTGTTTCTATTGTTGTATTGGAAATATAATACTTTCTTAACGTGAATCATTCTTGTGTGTAAAAATGTTCTAATTAAAATCTCTAAATCATCCGCAACAGGAGTGTTTTTATTATGCCCACCCATTTCAAGATAAGATTTTCTTTCCCACATTCTAACATGGTCAGGCATACTAATATTGAATCGTATTGACAATGGATTAATATCAGGGTACCAATGAGCCAAAATATCTTTACCATCAACATTTGTCCAAGTGTGACCAGCATAACCAAAATCAAAGTAATTATCATGTCTTGCATACCAATTACCTGACCAATCATGGTCGTAATGTTTCATCTCACCATCATCATACATTTCACAGACATCTGTGTATAAGAATCCTGCATCAGGGTATTTTTCTATTGCATCATTACAAGTTGAAAGACATTCTTTAGTTAACGCATCGTCATGGTCTAACTCAACTAACCAATCACCGTCACCAAGGGTCGCTGCTCTGTGTTTTGCAAGACCAACATTACCCCCTGTTAATGGATAAATTTTATGTAACTTTACACGATAATCTTTATTGGATATTTCTTGAAGGATTTTCCATGTTTCATCATCGGGTGAGTCATCAACTACAACCCATTCCCAATTTGTCCATGTTTGGTTTGCTAAACTTTCATAAGTTCGTCTAATTCTTTCTCCTGTTTTATAAGTTGGAGTGAAAATTGAAAACCTTGGTCTGTTAATTTTGCAAGCCCTGAACACTGTTTGACATACAATTATATTCGCCAAAACATTATCAGGTACCATCTCATCTTGTTTAATATGAATTTGTTGTAATTGATAATGGGGTACATTAATATCAAGACCAAACGAAATAATTAAGTCAGGTTGATACTTTGAATAATCCTCAAATACATTATCAGTATATGGTAAAGAATATACCACCACATCATCATGAAGATACTCTTCAAAATAAACGTCAGAAACTAAAAGTTCTTCTCCTTGTTTATACCAATTATAAACTATTGCACTAGGTTTTTTTGTCTTCATATTTTAATCTTCTCCAGCATGCCAATCTGTTAAGACAAATTCTAATATAATGTTAGTTATAAGTCCATACTTGTTCTTATAAACTGTAGCTTTAAGTCCACCACTAGAACTAAAATACGATTCAAGGTGATGGTGTTTTTTACTTTCCTTCATACCTTCAATAGCACTGATAATTCTATCTCTACCTCTTTCTTTAAGTCTATCAACAGTTGGTATTTGTTCATCAAATCCCCAACCCCAATTCAACTGTTTCATAACTTTGTGGCATTTCTTGAAGTCGAAGTGTTTAAGAACTTCGTCAACTAACTCATATTCTTTTTTGTTAATGTTCATGGTTTTCCCCAATTTTTTTAATTCTATATTCGTAACCTGAATCTGAATTAACTTCAAATCTTGACCTCATTTCTTCAGCCTCTTCTTTAGTGTTAAATTCTAATACCTCGCTCTCACTATTCAATAAGATAACGGGTAACTTTTTTTCTCTTGAGGCGTCTTGCACCATCTTTATAATAATGTAACTCATGTTTCAAATATAATAAAAATCCCCCAACTTTCAAGGTTGAGGGATTATTTTTACATTGTTTTCACAACAGATTCTGTCATACCGTTCCACTTTTTGATTTGAGATTTTGGAACCCAAAACTCCATTTCACCAATCTCCTCAACTCTCTTCAAGTAGTCCTCACGGAAACGAGCCGCTTCAGATGCATCTTTGATGTATTCTACTTTCATGTGTTTTGCACATGTCTTACCCATTCCTGTTAACATTGAGAACTCATCAGTTAAATCTCTCATACAAGAAGTACAGATTTTACCTCTTTTGATTGTCATCTTACCAGCGAATTTAACTGCTTTTTGACTAACACCTAACAAACGAGTGATATCAATCAATGTAGGGTTGAACTCCAACTCGTATGTCTCTTTCAATTGTTGACCAATCTTACGACCCAATACGATAGTCTCACCTGGAGTTGGCCAATTCATACGAATGGTTTTCTCCTTGTCCTCTTCTTTTTGAATCTGAGCCAATGCCGTTGACATTTGTTTCTCAGTCAATGTTCCATACTTTTGGAACTTAGAGGCGATGTCCTTTACGAAAGAGTTCTCACCCTTGTACTCTACTATTCGTTTCATGTCTTCAGTCATCTCTTCAGTTTTAACAGTTGCAACCGAGTTAAGACATCTTTCAACCGCCTCCAATTGCTTTGGAGTTAGACCTCCGTATTTTGCAACTGTGTCTTTCATCTTGATAACAAAAGAGTTAGAACCTTGGTAATTGCGAACTTTTTGGATTGTGTTGGTAGTTGTCATATGTCTTATTGTTTTTGTGAATACAAAGATAAGACTTTTTTCTGAACTACCAAAAACTTTTTAATAGGTTACCCAATTATTTTTATAATTTTTATTTGAGGAACAGAACTTAGCGTAACTGTTAACCATGGGAGAACCTGTATTATACGCTCCACACACAATCGCCCAATTACCATACAGTTTATGTAACCTGTGTAATAATTTCATAGAAATTTGTACATTCAGGTCAATGTTATGTAGTAGTTCTTTTTTAGTGATGTTCTTACCACTAATGTAATTTGCGGTTGCTGGCATAATTTGCATAGGTCCTTTAGCCCCCGCATATGATGTTAGTTTACCGTGATAGTCCCAATCAAATGGTCCTTGGTATCGTGTCTCTAAGTATGCTATATTGTACGCAATGTATTTTGGAATGTCGTACCTTTCAGAATACTTTTCAATTGAAGTATAGACCTGTAAACTATAAGGTGAGTTTGGGTTTCCTCCCAAGTCCTCAAGTTTATATTCTGATTTACTTTTTGGTGTATCTAATAGAGCAAAACTCGCAAGTATCACTACAATTAGAGACATCACATAAAAATATTTCAGTCCATTACTTATCATTACTTATCAGTTGTTGGTTTAGGTGCTGCGGCTTGTCCCCAAATATTCTTAGCGTATAAGTTAAAAATCATGTACCCTACGGAGTCTTGATACACAACATACGAACCATCTTTCTTTTTGATAACCAATAGATTGTTGTTCTCGTCAATTGCAAGTTTAATATCATCTTTTTTCACAGATGAAACAGTAGGTTGTTTAGTATAGTTAGTTTTAATGAAATCGTAGTAGTACCCAATTGAGATTCCCGCAACAAAACTCATTGAGATGATTGAGTAGAATGAAATGTGTTTTAACGCTGTTTTTAGTTTTTCTTTAATGTTTTCCATATGTCTTTTTATTTGATTTATTTTAAAGATAAAAAAAACCCCTCGAATTATCAAGGGGTTTGTTCATTTTCTAGTTTTGTGCGAAAGCTTTGTCCGCCCAAGTTTTAGCTCCAACCATTTCCCATAAGTTCATGTCACACATGTCAGGGAAAGACTCTCTCATTGTTCCTACAGTGATTACCTTAAGGAAACCAAGGTCGATTGAGTACCATTTACCGCCTTTAACAGTGTAAACATTCATCCAGTGACCGTACTCATTCTTTACTTGGATGTTAACCAATGAGTTTTTACTATATCCACGGATAATTTCAGAAGCGGTTCCTGTATTGTCGTGGATGTTGATGAACCCTGCTTGGCATTTGCCCGCAATACGGAATTCATATTCTTTATCCGTATCTTTTAAGTGGTTAGATACCATGATAGAAGTTCTCTTACCTTTGATGGTAGTCATGAAAGAGCCGTAGAATACGTCTCCTGATAATACTGAATCTGTGTTTACTTTGATTGATGGGGTAGTGATGGTTGTAGTTGTCATATCTTTATCGTTTTGTGAATACAAAGATAACACCTTTTACCGAATCCGCAGCATTTTTTTAAAATTATTTTTCACATACATTTGGGTGGAAGCATGTTTGACCAACACCTTCAATATATCCTTCCCTTAAATCTATGTGAGTTGTTTTCAAATATGGCGACTTTTTACCACATTGAACACAATTGTCGTATTCATTATTATCTTCTGTCTTAGACATTTTAAAATATTTTTGTCTAATAAGTTTACCCAACTCAAAATCGTTTGGAGTGTTTGAAATTTCTTCTTCCGTGATTGTAATTTTAATTGACATAACATTATTGGTTTGTTTTAAATATATCAGTACATTTTTATAAATCAAATCTATTTATTATTATGAGTTTAGATTTTCAAAAAGAAAAAATCCTTTCCGAAAAGTTGAAGTACCTTTATAAAATGGGTTTGCAACAAAATAAATGTATTGTTAATGAAATGGACATTGAATTTGAAACTATGGAAAATACTGATGGTATTAGAATAATAGAACAAGTAAATATTGATTTTGATTTTGAATACCAAGGAGGTCTTGATGGGTATGAACCGTACACTTTCGCTGCAGACCTTAGTAGAATGTTTGAAAGAGTTAGAAATGTTATTTCACAATACACTCCAACACAAGAAGGAAAATTAAAAATAGATAACGATGATGTTTACGTGTCAGATGCAATGATATTTAAAATGATTTATGAATTTGAAAGTATTCAAACATTCTCATTATCTTTTAAAATAACATACCCAAATTAATGAACGAAAAATTACAAAGATTAGCCAAAAGAATGGTGGACTTATTCCCTGATAAGGAATTTAGTACTCCTCAAGAATGTTTTACCCTTTTTAAAGAAATTTATAAAAAACAAGTTGATTACTTTAGAAACTTTGAACCACAAAATACAATAAAATTAATATTTTACATCTACTCACTTAAAAACACAGGTGATTTTAAATTAGCTGAAAAATTATTAAATAATTTAGGATTTGCATCTTTATTTATTACTCAAGGAAATTCTTATATGGTTAGTTGTGAATATTGTGGTGGTGATGGTACAACTAATTGTGATGTTTGTGATGCAACAGGTGAAGTTGATTGTGATGAGTGTTCTTCAAACGGTGAAACTGTTTGTCAAGATTGTGATGGTACTGGTAATGTAGAAGTTAATGGTGAAAATGAACAATGTGAGTACTGTGATGGTGATGGAGAAGTAGATTGTCCCGAATGTAATGGTAACGGTAAAGTTACATGTCAAGAATGTTATGGTAATGGGACAGAAGAATGCCAAGAGTGTGATGGTACTGGGGAAGTTGAGTCAGGTGAAGTTGAGTATGAATATTATGTAATTGTTACTTGGGACCAAGGTATTAAAGATAGATGCGAGTTAACTGCAGGAACTCTTGAACCAGCTCTTTCAGAATACGATTTTGACCTTTTAAGGGATGAATATCTTGTTGTTGGATATCAAGATGACCATGCTGAGTTTAGAAGTCGTGTAATGACAAATGAAATTTATTGTACAAATTATGAAGATGAGCCAGAATTACATAAAAGTTATTCAGAAACTTTTTGGGTTTGGATGGATAATGATAACCTATCAAGCTATACATTATAATGTCAAACTTAAAAACATTTTTAAAAGTATTGAATAAGGTTGGTTATCCAAATCCTGACTTAGATTCTATTGTTAAAATGGTAGACTATAACTTAGAGGACTTTTTACCTGATTTAGTTGAAGAAGTTGGTGAAGAAGGTGCTGATGACTTTATTGAAAGAGCAATAGGTAAGGTGTATAATGATGGTAAAGGAATTAGGGTTACGGTTAACGATGGAGATTATGGTGAATACGCATACATCAAACTTGATAACGCTCATGTTTCCTTAGAGAATGATGAGACAACAGTACTTTCCAGATGGAGTTGGGGT